>ENA-OREN01000055-OREN01000055.1-marine-metagenome-genome-assembly--contig:-NODE-55-length-156471-cov-6.995997_pt1 | contig 156471 bp, 139 predicted proteins | sample MGYA00248624_ERZ508555 | MGnify/ENA primary metagenome ERZ508555 (study PRJEB26222, sample SAMN06267773) | marine metagenome | isolation source: Saanich Inlet, British Columbia, Canada | place... | reverse complement strand
TGGTCCCAGCGCATTGATAAACCGGGCTTTTGAAATGTTGTTGGAAATATGTCGGGTCAGCGCAGAGTAAGCCCTGGCCAGGTTGCTGGCACCAAGTAGGACAAAAATGAACTCGGGGTCGGCATGTTCGCCATCCATAGGACTAAAGGGAAGACCGGAAACGTTCAGGCAGACCAAATATGGATGCCCGGTTTTGCAATTTTTTGCGCAGGCCCTGATAGAAGTCTACCGTCTTCTGCAAGTTCGGAGCTTTTTCATGTCCCCGGCGTTTGAGGAAGCTGGCGCGGGAAGTATAACCCTTGATGATGGAGTCGTAATGTTCAAATCGTGCGAGCCACCAGTTCCCTGACTTTCCATCCCACGCCTGTTCGCCTGCAACCCGCGAAGGCTTCAAAGTGAGACGTTTATTGGTACGGTCAATTTCAAATCGGAAGTCTCCCAGAAAGCTCATTCCCAGTAGGCCATCAATATCCTTAATATGGCTGTTGATGGACGCTTCAACCAACCTGGTTTGTGCTTTACCAATGGTAACCGTATCAAGCGCGACCAACGGCATCCACTCTTCCCCGCCCGCTGTGTTGAAAGGCAATTGAGGAGAATCCCCGAACTGTGAAATTCCCAATTTACGGCCAATCTCTTCGGTCAAGGTAATGAGGGAGGCACCCGTATCCAACATTAGCCGAGCCTTGACCCGACCATTGAGAACTGTATCGACTAAAAAATTTCCTCCACTTACGGGAATAAGGGGGATCTGAATTTCCTCGTTTCGTGCAAAAGACCCCGGAAGCTCTAAAGGGACAGAAGGGGTTGGTGTAGTACGATGTGCGCCTCGAGCCTCGCGATGCTGGCGGACGCCCTTTTCGCTCTGGCGATATTGTTTGGGAATCTTGGAAATGTCATCGGTAAAGTGGAGGGCACCCGCGTCATCCCGGTAAGAAAAAACTCCTGCGAATGTACCGACAATCTGTGTCGTGCAGCAAATAACAAAAAGAACCAGAGTAAACCGGAGTACAAGGAAAATCCTATTCAATTTCAATCGGGCTGACATAGACTTCACGGGGCTTGCCTCCATCAGATGGACCTACCACCCCTTCTCGCTCCATGGTTTCAATGATTCGTGCAGCCCTATTATAGCCTATTCTCAAACGCCGCTGAATATAAGATATAGAAGCCTGTCTGTCTTTAGCAACGATAGCAAGGGCTTCATCATATTTTTCATCGAACTCCTCCTCCTCTTCCCCTCCACTTTTATCTTCCAAAACGACTGAATCGAAAATATCTTCCTGATAATGTGGTTTAGCCTGCTTTTTGATGAAATCTACAATTCTCTGTATTTCATCATCGCTGACCATCACCCCATGCAGCCGAAGAAGTTTAGAGGTCCCAGGAGGCAGAAATAACATATCCCCTTTACCAAGAAGTTTGTCGGCACCCATGGCATCCAGGATAGTTCGCGAATCTACTCTGGAAGTAACTTTATAAGACATGCGCGTAGGGAAATTAGCCTTAATGATTCCCGTCAAGACATCCACCGAAGGACGCTGCGTGGCAACAATAAGATGAATGCCTGCGGCCCGCGCCATCTGCGCCAACCGGGTCAGCGAGTCCTCAACACCTTTTGAAGCTACCATCATTAGGTCAGCCAACTCATCAATAAGGATAACAACATAAGGGAGCTTGGCAGGAGGTTCCGGTATCATCGAATCATCCTCTTCTTCATCATCCTCATCCTTTATCGGTTGGATTCCTTTATTAGCTTTTTCTCGTTTTTTCAGCTCCACTTCATATTCTTTTTGAAGTTTCTCTGCCAGCTCGTTGAAACCGTTAATATTACGCACACCACATTCAGCCATCATTTTGTAACGTGATTCCATTTCGTTAACCGCCCACTGGAGTGCGGCGGCGGCTTTTTTAGGATTGGTGACTACCGGAGAAATCAAATGCGGAATACCATCATAAATCGACAACTCCAGCATCTTCGGATCAATCATTATCATTTTGACCTCATCCGGCGTGGCGTTCAATAGGATGCTGCAGATCATGGCGTTGAGTCCTACACTCTTGCCCGAGCCTGTCGAACCCGCCATAAGCAGGTGAGGAGTAGTCGCCAGGTCTTGCACCGCCGGTTCCCCGGTAATATCTTTTCCAATTACCAGAGTGAGATTGGACTGGGACTCCTGAAACACATCTGAAGTCATCACATCTTTAAAATAGATCGTCTCGCGCCGCAAGTTGGGAATCTCAATACCAACCACCGGTTTACCCGGTACTGGTGCCAGAATTCGGAGTCCCACACATCTCATAGCCAGCGACAAGTCATCCGCCAGAGATACGATTCGGCTAACCTTGATTCCGGGTGCCGGCTCATATTCAAATAAAGTAATGACAGGCCCTGGCAGAACCTGGACCACCCGCCCTTCAATACCAAAATCCAATAATTTTTTTTCCAGAATGGCACTGCTGGCAAGAATTTCTTCCCGGGCTTTATCTGTCTGCACTCCCTCAGTAGGGGGAGGGTCTACCAACAAAGAAAGCGGAGGAACCTGATATTTGCCAGACGAACTCATGAAAGCAAAATGATCCTGAACAACAAATTCCTCTTTCACTTCCTTTTTCTTTTTATCTGATTTGTCAGCAGGCGCCAGCTCAGGCCGAGTGCGCGTTATAATCACGGGTTCCACAGCCAACTTCCTGATTTTCCGCGACTCCTCTCTCACCGTTTGAAATTTTTGGATCAAAGATTTAGTAGTCGTCAAAGCTTGCAAAAATAAATTTTTTATTCCACTCAATCCCAGCATCAACCCCGCGCCCAAAGCTTTAAATATTTTCCCAACTCCTTCGACCAGCGCATTGACAGGAATACGTGTCATCACCAAAAAGGCCACGAGCAATAAAGTAATCAGGGTTAACACCGCTCCGGAAGCATTCAACCAGACCACAAGAAATCCACCCAGACCATGACCCACCAACCCTCCCACCGGAGCCGAAGTACCAAAAAATGGATCAACCTTGAATTGAATTGCTAACAGGGAGCACAGTCCTATCAAAAATAAAATTCCCGAACCTAAAATAAGCGGCCAGTTGTGGAAATCTTTTCCCCGAATAAGAGCCCACCCTAAAAATGCGGTGATCACTGGAAAGAAAAAAGAACCACTGCCAAAAACACGGGCCAGTCCATCGGAAAAATAAGCACCGACCATGCCAGTGGAATTTGCCACATCCCCACCCGCAGTATTTTTATAGAAGGATGGATCGTCAGCTGAAAAAGTCATTAGCGCCATAAAGCTAAATACCGTGAAGGCAAGCGCAACCACTCCAAAAAAGTCTCGGATCAATATAGGTACTGTTTTTTCTTCACTCATGGGTCACAATTCTCGGGTTGGTTTGAGTTATTAAACTATGGACGGTGGTCTGAAAGACCGTATCCTGTTTCCAATTCGTATCATCGGGTTCCGGGTGGTCGAGGTTAAAATGCAAACCGCGACTTTCTTTACGGATCATCGCTCCCTGAATGATCAACTGCGCCGTGATGGCGATGTTTCTCAGTTCCAGAGTGTTTTTAGTAATTTTAAAGTTCCAGTAATATTCCTGAATTTCTTCCAACAGAAGTTGAATTCTGCGCTCCGCCCGTTTAAGACGTTTGGTGGATCGAACAATGCCGACATAATTCCACATCAATCGGCGGATTTCGTCCCAGTTGTGTGACACCACGACCGATTCGTCACTGTCTACTGCGCTTCCAGGATCCCATTCCGGAATTCGATGGGCCTGGCTCACCCTCTTACTGCTAGAATCCTTAAACAAGGCAACCGCCTTCTCCACCGCTCGGTGCGAAAGCACCAGCCCTTCCAAAAGCGAGTTGGAAGCAAGGCGATTTGCACCATGTAAACCGGAGAAACACACCTCTCCGCTGGCAAAAAGCCTTTTGATATTTGTCTGACCATTAACGTCCACCACCAGCCCACCACACATATAGTGTGCCGCAGGAACAACGGGGACAGGTTCTTTCGACATGTCAAAACCAAACTTCAGACAGGTTTTATAAATATTTGGGAAGCGTTCACGAATGCGATAACCCTCAAGATGTGTTGCATCCAGCAGGACGTAGTCGTCACCGCTTTTTTTCATTTCGTAGTCGATAGCCCGCGCCACCACATCACGAGGGGCCAGGCAACCTAAGGAATGGTAGTTCTCCATAAACGTCTCGCCGTTTTGCAGACGCAGGATTCCGCCTTCACCCCTTACTGTTTCCGAAATTAGAAAAGACTTCGCTTTCGGGTGAAAAAGGCAAGTCGGATGGAACTGGAAAAACTCCATATTGGCGATTTTCGCTCCGGCTCGGTAAGCCACCGCAATGCCATCACCGGTCGCCGTATCTGGATTGGATGTATAGAGATAAACTTTGCCTGCACCGCCCGTCGCCATGAGAATGACCCGGCCTTCAATCGTCTCCACCTTTTGGGTCTGGTGATCCAGGACGTACAATCCTAACGCCTCGTCCTTATCGCTTCCTGGCTGAATATTCTCCTCAAGACGAGCCCGAGTGATAAGGTCAATAGCCATATGATGTTCAAAAATTTCTATATTATCTTGAGCATGGACTGCTTCAATGAGAGTGCGTTCAATTTCCCAGCCAGTGAGGTCGTTCGCATGCAGAATGCGACGTTTGGAGTGACCTGCTTCTTTTCCTAAATCAAATTCGGTTCCGCGACCACGACGGTCAAAATTAGCTCCCAGTTCGATCAACTCGCGCACTCTTGCAGGACCCTCCCCGCAGGCGATGCGCACAAAATCTTCATGGCAGAGTCCGCGCCCGGTTTCCATCGTGTCCTTGACATGCAAATCGAATGAATCGTCCTCTGCCATCACCGAGGCGATACCGCCCTGGGCATATTTGGTAGCCGATTCTTCCAAAGCATCCTTGGTGATAATACCGACCGAGCCAAATTTGCAAACCTTCAGCGCAAAAGTCAGCCCTGCCACACCAGAGCCAATAACAATGAAATCCTTTTCAATAGACATGCCTAGATTATATCGAATTACTCCTTTAATTTCAAATAGATAATAATCTCCCTTCTAAGAGAGAAGCCCTTAAATGACCTAGTGATTCTTCCTTTTGGGTTTTACTTTGTGTCTCGCGGTGACGGACTAGGAAAGTTTCATTTCAGGGCCAAGCGGGATGAGACCTTCGGAATACTGTTCGCCAAACTCCGGGAACAGGTCGGGGTGGGTGCAATGGGCAAGGATTTCCAGCGAGTCCAGAATACGCGGACCGGGGCGATTGAAGTAGGAGTTTCCATCCACCAGATAAAACCGCGTGCCTAAACGAGTTTGCCATTTCTTCCAGGGAAGTTGTGCTTTCAATTGTTCCAGTTCTTTTACTGTCTGGTCCAGTTTATAGCCGCAGGGTTTTACCACCACCACGTCAGGCTCTATCTTTTCCAGATCTTCACGGCTGACTACCGGCGCAGGCTCCCCGCTCTCTGCAATGCATACCTGTCCCCCGGCAATATGGATCATTTCGGGAAGCCACATACCACCAACATAAATTGGGTCGATCCATTCTATCGTCAACACCTTCGGCCTTTGTTGGGCCCAATCGGCAAGACGCTCACGTACGGCTTGGATCCGCATATCAACTTCTTCCTGAAACGCATGCCCGTTGTGTTTGACTCCTAGTTTCTCAGCGGTGCTGAGAACATCGTTCCAGATATCTCCCAGCCTTTTGGGTCTAAGAGAAATGATTTTACAATCCAGCAATTCCTTGCAGGCTTCTTCCACTTGCGAAAAGGAAACGGCACAGACATCGCACAAGTCCTGCGTCACGATAAAATCCGGTTTTAAGGATTTCAACAACTCCACATCGAGGTCATATACCGACACCGCGTTTTTCATTACTTCGAGAACGGAATTATGAATCCCCCTGCTATCAAGCTTGGAGTTGGCACGGGTGGACGTAAGACGGGGAAGAGATTGAACCTTCTCCGGGTAATCGCATTCATGCGACACCCCCACCAGATTTTTCTCCAACCCGAGTTTCACCAGAATTTCTGTTGCCGAAGGCAGTAAGCTAACCAGTTTCATAGGTTCTTCTTAATGGTTTGAAAAATAAAATTAGTAACAAAATAAATGCTACGCCACTGATGGAGGCACCCATTCTTAATCCTAACGGCTCATAAAAAAACTCTACACTATGATTCCCCGGCCCTAATTTTACCCCTCGATAAAAATGATTCGCCTGGTAAATTCGTTGCGGTTTTTCGTCGACCTCCACCTTCCAACCGGGAAACCAGGTATCAAGCAAAACCAGAAACCCTTCTTCGTTTTGTTTGGTTTTAATCTTGACTCGGTTCGGGCTATATTCGATCTCCTCAATCTGACCAGAGAACTGCTTGCCTGCTTTCATTTCGACGGACTCTGTCAACAGGACTTGCTTAAGCGGATCGAATGCCGGGTCGTAATAAGTATTAAACCAATTCGATTCCAACACCTGCCGGGATTCTCCGACCAAAAATGCGCGCGGCAGGGCATCTTCAAACACTTTCACTTTTTTAATTCCTCTTGGATACTGGGCAGAAGGCAACTGCTCGAAGTCTTCTGTTACCCAATATTTCACATTACTGCGTTTCAAAATTGTCTTTTTTATCGGGATATCAGATGATAGAAACAAGTGGTACCAGAGCAGGCTCTGATTCAGCTTCAGGGTGGCCTCTCCCTCGGCATAAGCTAAACCATAAATCGCCCCAAGGTTTGGATAGACTTGATCCCGCGTGGCCAGCTGGACACTCAGCAGATTAAAAAGAGGTTGATCGGACTGGGAAGAGGGTGTCTTCGATTCACTTTCGGGCGGATTGGAAGCAACCTTTTTTTTTCCCGGCTTATCCATCAGCATTCCACTATAAACACGGAAAGAATCGGCCGTTCCCCCCAGGCGTTTGGCCAGCGGCGGAGGATCGGTATAAAACTCCCGGTCAATCAGAGGTATTAGCATGGAGTTTTTCCCCATCAGGTCCAGCACCATCAAAAGCAAAAGAAGGCTAAAGAATCCCGACCGGTTCACCTTTTTTAAATGCAGGGCAAAAATGCCGACTGCCAGGAGCAATAAGATCATCAGGCTCTCTAGTCCAGCCCGGTTGGCATCTATTCCAAACATTAACCCGACTCCGGCCGTAGTTACAAATAGGGCAAGCAGGAGTTTTTTCATTTCCCTTTTCTCATGAGGGATCGCTTTGACAAACCTATCGAGAGACCATGCAGACAAGAACACCATCGCAAAAGCGCAAAAGAAAAAGAATTTTTGCGGGTAGCGGAACATGCTGAACACAGGAACCCAATCATAAAACAAGAAGTAGATAGGATTGGAATCGCCCAAAGCAAAAAACACTCCCGCCCCAAAAACCATTAGCCAAAATCGGATAACTTTTTGCTCCCTACTGACCAATAAACAAGCGAACAAAATAAACATTGGGACAATGCCCATATAAATGCTTTGCACGAAATAATCCATTCCGCCGCCATCCTGTTCTAGAAAATGTGTGAAGTTCTCGGGCAGGAAAAGCCCAAGCAAAGCACTTGGCTCCAATGCCCAGATGGTGCTTGCGGAGTAAGCTATGCCGGCACTGCGTCCTGTCTCTTTTAACAAATAATAGGTGGGTATCCATTGCAAAGCAGAAAGAGCCAGTGCTAGCCCCACCAATGCAAGTATAGCTAGAGTTTTATGTTTGAATCCTTTTAACCTCTCCTCATCTTTCGCCAGACAGAGCGAATGAGCATAAACCAGTAAGACAGAAAAAATCGCGTTTTCCGGCCCACCCCCTAACACCTGAAAAACCAGGAAAGCCACCGCACCACAGAAATATTTCATCCGGGCTTCAGCCATAAATTTCTGCCACACCATAAGAATTAACGGAAACCATATGGCTGACTGAAACTGGTTATAGACCGAGGCCAGTGATAAAAAATATCCTCCCAGCAGAGCAGTCAGCGATGCACAAAGAGACGCGGGAATAGATCTTTCCCAGTACCGACACAGGGCATATACCGATGTCATCAGAACTACATGGTGGAACAGAAAGTAAGTATTGAAGGCGAATGAAAAATCTTTCAATAAAAATAATAACGAAGGAGGATAGAATACTCCCGGATGCATCAAGGACATTAAAGGAATACCCTGCAATAGATTGGGGTACCAGTAGGGCCATTCTCCTTCCGCCCATACTCGGGCGAGGGCTAATTTCATGGGGTAGGCAAAATGATGGATGTCCCGAAAAAAGAAAGTCTTCCCTTCAAACAGGACCGGGTAGAAAAACAGGGTAAAGACAAACAGGAGAAAACAGGTTGGCAACAAGGGCATCCCATAACGAGACAGGATGTTATTCTTCAATTTGTATTCCCGAAACAAAAAAAACCATTCTCATTCAACCTTTGAGATGCTTGTTGTTTTCCATATCAAACCACATGGCAAAAAGTAAAAACTGCAAGCCGGACATCACCAGAAAAACCGAGAACAACGCACTAGTGGTTGAAACCGGTCCCGAAAAAATTCGGTACAGGAAAAGATAAAACCCCGTAAACGCACCGGCGGGAAAAGCGATCAAGCCCAGGGTGTAGAAAAATACCAGCGGATGAAAATCGCGGATCACGTATTTCTCAACAAGCCTGCGAAAAAAACAGTTGACCAATAATCTTGAGATGGTGATGACCACACGCGAAATGCGTATTTCGGAAACCTCTCCTATATTGTAAACAGGGCGAACCGGAACATCGCGCACAGAACAATCTACAATATTCAGCTTAACCAACAAGTCATTGGGCATGCCATATCGGGGATAGATGTTTTCCAGATCCACCAACTCCATCGCCCTTTTTGATATCGCGGTGTACCCGCATTGAGTGTCCGCCACATGCCAGTAGCCACTGGCAATCTTAGTTAGCAAAGATAAAATACTGTTACCGATATACCGGTGACGGGGAATGATGTCCCAGGCTTTTCCCTGAAACAGGCGGTTACCCTTGGCATAGTCCACCCCTTCCAGGGCCACAGGTCGTATGAGATTTTCAAGGTCTGCCGGATCCATTTGAGCGTCCCCAGCCATGACCACCGCAATATCGACATCATTTTCCAAGCTCGCTTTATAGCCGGTGCAAATCGCCGCTCCCACCCCTTGGTTTTTGTCATGGCGAATCAAAACAATTCGAGAATCGGCTTCCATTCTTTCATGCACTTTATCTGATGTGGCATCCTGGCTATGATCATCGATAACAAAAATATGATCGATCCAGTCAGGAAGAGTCTGGAGCATCTTCTGAATCAATTTTTGCTCATTATGAGCGGGAACCACTACTGAAATCACTTTATCTTTATGCATTTTTGGCTCCCTTAAAAAGACCCCAGTTGTTGAAGTCGTTCTCGTACCTGCTTTAATTCTCCAAGCGTTGCAACCCTTGCCTGCGCCTCCACTAAAGACCGCTTAGCTTTTTCCGGGTTCCCCAAAGCTATCCAGATATCTGCCGATTCAAAATAAGGGCGAAATGCTTCTTGTTTTTTTTCCGCAGCGATCCTAAAAGAATTGAGGGATTTTTCCCACTCACCTTCTTTACTTAGCAAGAGTCCTTCTGCTAAATAAGTTTCAAAATTTTCAGGAAAAAATTTTCTCATTGTTTTCAGTTTCGTCCGGGCCTCTTCCAGTTTTCCATCCAAGGTCAAGTTATCCACTACTTTTAAATACCAGTCAACTCCACCCTGGCCGAGGAACTCACGCATAACTATGAGAACTTCCATCTCCTCCTTATAGTAGCCTGCCGAATGAAAATATGCGGCAAAAGAAGGGATAAAATAGGAAACCTTTAGGATCCACCTGGATTCATTCTGAATGCCAGGCACAGCCAGTTCTTCTTCCAGCCATTGCTTAAATTCCCCAAATCCTTTACCAGGATTTATGGGTTTGCTCACAGGATTTTCATCTTGAGGGCGGTAGCGCAGTAATAGGTTCTTGTCTGGGACTAACCTTTCTGCCAAGGAAAACTCGCGCAGAAAAGACAAGTTTTGTTCGATCAGCAAAGGCCGTTCCCTGGCATTTTGGTCGAAAAACTCGGTCATATATAAATACGATTCTTCTCGGGAACCAAATCGATGGCTTTCCGGGCTCGGTAGTTTGAGATCAGGGTACCTTTTTTGTGTCATATAAAAAGGAGGATAGGAATCCAGGAAATCCCAGGCTTTCATAAAAGTGACATCATCCCTGAGTCTCATCACATCCTGATGATAAGCCGAATTGAACCAGGAAATTCCCGCCACAAAAATACTGTTATCGTCCAACGAAAGAATCATGCGTTGCAATAATGACTGAGCAAAATAATTTCCAGAACGGTCGACTTTGCCGTAGTTGGCGGAAGACAGCCACACCACGAATCCCACAAGAACGAGAGTAACTAATACTTGTTGGTTGCCTGCCCGCCGAGACTCCTTTTGTGTATTTGGGGAATTGCTTGACCCGTTTGCTCTGGCTACCTGGTTAAGCCAGAATAAAAAAGCCGATGTCCACAAACACGCCACAATGTAGGTGGGGAAATAACTCTCCTTTTGCCATCCCACAAAAAACGATGCATTAACCGCCACAATCAGCAGAAAGAAAAGAAATAATGGGCGATTCGCCTTAAAACAGAGTAGGGCGCCAGCAAAAAACCCGACAACAATTACAGGTGTCAGTTGATTATTCAGGTCTTTGGCCAACATTCTTACAACATACAAGGTGTTTACCCCCAGCGAATTCAGACCCCTCCAAATTGTATTGGTATTATCCGTTTTTTCTGCCAGCAAATCATCGAAATGGGTTTCCGCATGTTGCCGGTCTGTGATGTGATATATAAATTCCTGAATATTTTCCGGGTTCCCCCAATCAATGGTGGGTTCAGTAAACGAGCGGATTGGTAAATACAGATAGACCGAAAATCCTATTAAAAAAACCAAACTGGAGACGAGAAGATATTTAAAACGTGCCTTGCGCTCCCAGGCAAGAAACAACAATACGATGGCAGGTAAATAGAATGCCACGGTTGCATGGTTTCCTGCGCTCAACCCATAAAAAAAAGCCGCCGCGAAGAGGAAGCGCACATCTTCATTTATATTCCACCGCAGGAGCAAATAAATAATCAAGCAAGTAAAAAAAGAATGCAGGGTATAAACTTCTGCAACAATTGAGTGATACCAGAAGGGCTCGCTGAAGGCTAGAATCAGAACAGGGAACAACCCTTCAATGATTTTAGATTCTCCTGGTCCATGCAATATTTCCAAAAATAGATTGGCTGAAAGATAAAGAAAAACCAGGGTGAGACACGCAAAAACCAGCGAAAAAAGATTGACCTTGAATGCTATTGATCCCAGAGGCAAAAACGTAAAGGCTTTGACCAATAAATTATAGGTAGGAAAACCCGCCGGATGACTTACGCCTAAAGCAAAAGTGGTGTCGATGAATTCCGGGGAATCACGAAAATCAATGGAAGGAGCAAGAGTACTTAGATAAAAACAGGCGGGAACAAGGATTAAAAAAAAATTGTCCGAATCTTTGAGTGGGATTCTGTCATCAGGGGTTTACCGAAATATTTAAAAGAAAAATCCCCACCTCCCGCCTTAGGCGGCAAGTGGGGAATTCTCATTATAAAAAATCAGACTAGCTTATATTACCAACAGAATTCATGGTAAACGTTACACTACTCGCATCCGAGGAGTGAATCGACGTTGCAGCAAAGGTTGATTCTGCTCCATTAGTGATGGCAACGGTAACATTACCTGAAGCTACCCAACCATAAGAAGCCGCCGAGGCTAGGAGTGTTGTACAAGCACTCGTACCCGCATTATCCGCCCAGTAAGCTTTGCAGGCCAAATATATGTTATGCAAGTTGCCTTTTGCATCAGATTGATAAGCTCTGTTTTTGTAAGCACTAAATTGAGGAATTGCGATAGCCGCCAAAATGCCGATAATAGCGATAACAATCAATAACTCAATAAGTGTGAAACCTTTTTCTCCTTTAACCCGCCTGAACTTAGATAACATTTTCATCTCCTCATTATGATTAACAAAATAAACTTGGGATAGACGATATTAATGACTATCCACTATCTAGAGCAAAACTCATGCCTTAAAATAATAATTATGATTATTTATTATAACCTCTTTTGTTTTAATGTGTTATAAAAAAAAAATTCTCACCGTAGGGATTCAAAATCTTAAATTATTCATAAACTGACAAATATTGTCAGTTTTTATTGCCAAAAATTGTCAATTTGAAGACTTTTGCGAAATGTTGCTATTTCATTATATCTTGCGCTATCCAATGGTTTATGAAACGATTTAATGACTATGACTGACGAATTAAAACGTGTAGGTGTGCTGGGGGGAACATTTGATCCCATTCATAATGGGCATTTGGGCTTGGCCGCCGAGACAATGCAACTATTTGATTTACAAAAAGTTTTGTTTATTCCTGTCAATCAGTCTCCCCATAAGCTCCATAATCCGCCCGCCTCTTCGAAACATCGAGTCGCCATGCTTGAACTAGCTCTGGCACAAGAAACCGCTTTTTCCATAGAATTGATGGAAATTGAAAAGGGTGGCGTTTCCTATACCATTGACACATTATCCCAGTTAAAGGAAAGACATCCCGATTGGGAGCTTTTCCTGATTCTGGGAGCCGATGCTTTTATAACAATGGATACTTGGAAAAGCTATGAGGATATATTCAAACTTTGTGATGTGCTGGTTGGCACAAGGCCCGATGTAGAAATAAAACTTCCTACTAAGCTAGGTAAAATGCTTGGGCTTAAAAATATACCGCTTGAAAAAAATAATAATTCTTTACTTGCAACTTTGAACTCTGCTACAAGGAAAACCATACGTTTATACCAAATTCCACCTCAGGATATTTCTTCCAGAGAAATCCGACAGCAGGTACAGGCTGGAAAAGAAATTAAAAAATTGTTGCCCCTTTCAGTTGATCATTATATTATGAAAAATCAATTATACCGGACTGAGTCCCCTCTAAATTTGGTTTGAATGAAAGAAAAACTAAACGCTCTTCAACAGCTTGCCGTGGATTCTGCTGCGGATAAAAAAGCTTTTGATATTCTCATTCTAGACCTGAGGAATCGCTCAGACCTTACAGATTTTTTCATGATATGCAGTGGAAACTCTAAGGTTCACGTTCAATCTATCGTTGATGCCATTCTGGAGAGATGTTACCAAACCCACAATAAACCCTCTGCGGTAGAAGGTTACTCAGGAGGTATCTGGATAGTCGTGGATCTAGGAGATTTAATTGTACATGTTTTTCATAAAGAAGCCCGCCTTCACTACGACCTCGAACGTCTATGGGGTGATGTTCCTGTTATCAAGGCAGTAGGCCAATAAAGACTCCCCCTTTTACCTGAAACTGTAACTATGAACAAAAAGAAAGCTGATAAATTTCGCTCTATATTGGAATCCATTCGGACCGAATTACTGGGAGATGTAGAAAAATCGAACCAGAATGTGAGAGCCAGTGAAACCGAACAAATGGCTGATATAAGTGATGATGCCGCTCGCACCTATAATCGGCAACTGGAAGGGGAGATTGGGAATCAAGAATGGCAAAGACTCAAGCAGGTTGACTTGGCCATCAAGAAGATTGAAGAAGGAGAATATGGTATTTGCTCTCAATGCGAAGAACCTATTCCAGAAGCCCGGTTACAAGTAGTTCCCTTTACAGAATTCTGCACCCAATGTCTGAGCGAAATGGAAAAAAACCCCAAGGCCACCGATCTCAATGACGAAGAAACTTTTGAGGAGGCTTAAACGTGTCTTTGAAGCAAATCATCATTTTTTTAGTATTCGCACTGCTCTCTATATACACCGCGTTTCTAAACCCTCATGATTCTATAATTCATATTACGCAAAGCCAATCGCTGGAGCTACCGACCGTTCTCTTGTTACTAGGGTCTATTCTTATCGGTGTTATCATTACCGTTTTTCTGTTCTGGACTTTTAATTTTAAAAACGCTCTGACTCGTTGGAAAATTGGTTTTAAAAATAACCGGGTGAAAAAAAGGAACCTCCGAGTTGAAACCCAGTTCAAAAAGGGAGAAAACTTTTTCATCTGTGGAAAGACAGATAAATCGCAAGCCCTTATTGAGAAAGTCCTCGATACTTCCCCTGAGCATGTCGGTGCCCTCAACCTGATGGGCCGAATCCTGAGCACTACCGGTAAATTTGACCAGGCAGAAATTTTTCACAAGAAAGCTCTCGCACTTGAGCCGCAAAACATTCATGCGCTCTATGACTTGGCCCACACTTATTCCAAGACCGATCGCCAAGATGAAGAAATCGCACTTCTTCAAAAAATACAGGGGATGAACCCAGGAACTGCTGGCCCCATACTGCGTCTTCGCGATATTTATTTGAAGCACAAAGACTGGAAAAAAGTTTGCGTCCTTCAGAAAAAAGTTTTGCCTCTTTTACGTGAGAACCTGGAGGAATGGAAAAAGGAACAGACAAATCTAAGCCTATACCACTTTGAGTTTGGCAAACAATGCCTGGAAAATAGTAACCAAGACGCCGCTATTTCCGCCTTCAAACAGGCTCTACGTGTCTCCGAACAATGCCTGCAGGCCTACTTGTCATTGGGAGATGCCTATTTGGAGTCTGGCAAACAAAAGCAGGCGTTGAAAACATGGAAAACTGGATATCAAAAAACTGGGAATAAATCCTGTTTGGTGCGTTCGCAAATCGCCCTCAGAGATTCCGAAAATTATCAGGAACTTTTGCACACCTATGAAGAAACCCTGGAAGCATCGGAAGAACAATCCCTGCTTGTACTTTTATTGTCTACATTCTATCTGGAGCATGGATTGGAAGATAAAGCTCGACATCTACTGGAAAACAACTCACCTGAACATCCCCTGCTTCATTCCTTATTACTGGAAAGTGCCCAGCACTCAGGAAACGGTAACCAGCAATCCCATTTCGAACTGACCCGAGACGCAGTATTCGCCCTAACTCTCTAGCGAGAGTCCCACTAGTAATAGCTTTTTCTGCTAACAACAATGCTCGCGGCTGAAAATGTTTTGTTGGAAAGCTTTAATGGACCCCTCTTTTTAAAGAGAGCTTTGCGTAAGTCGATAATATAGAAAAGCGAGATGCTTCTACCCCTCCGGGGCATGAAGGCATAGGTCAAATATCACAAGTGGGTTAGCGGTTTTTGTAGAGTTTATGACTGAGGATTTTGCTGTTTTTGGCAAAGACATGTGCCGCAACCAGCATATTTGCTTTGAGAGAGAAATACATTCCCTTTTTAGGGTATTTGGCCAAGCTGGCATTCATAGACTGAGGCACTCCATACTTTTCAATCAGGGCAGTAACCTTGACTCCTATTTTAATGCCTTCTAAAAAAATTCCCTTGAACTGAGGCAACATTTCCAAGGCCTCAACCCTATTTTTTCCGTTCAATGCATGCAAAACAATACCATGATTGGCGTATTTAATGGAAACACTGTCGAACTTGGATTCAGTACCACGCTTGGTGCTGATGGCACCAGGGGTCCCCAGCAACTTGATCGCCTCTTTCAATGGCATACCTACTTTTAGGTTCTTGCCTATAACCAGGCCTTCTGGTTTTTTCTTTTTGGCTTCGGCAGGAGCTTTGGCTGCTTTCGTTTCTTTTTTAACGGGAGCAGCTGTCTGCTTATCAGTCGGTTTCGTTTCCGCCGCCACCACGGTTTGCGTCAAACAAAAGAAAAATAAAACTGCAAACTTCAGAATGTTCACCGATATCTCCTTTCAAAATCAAAAGGCCAACGATCTACCTCTCTGGGTACGAATGGTTGCTATTATTATAACCCCAAACCTTGAAAATTAAACATTTATTTTCAACTAGTTAGGAATCTTTAGCCGATGAAGTAGAGAGTTTGTTTTTCCGGGGGTTTTACGATCGGGTATTCCTAAATATCATCCATTGAGGGAATATTTTTCCGGCGATCCCGTTTTGATTTGGTTTTTTCCTTCTGAAATTTTCGCCATTCAGACCTATCTTCTTTGGAAGGGATGGAAGATTCCTCCTCATCCCAGATATCCAGCGATTTCACCTCTACCCGAGACGATTTTTTCGATTCTTTGGTCTGGCACCGTTTGCCTTCTTCAAACTCTTTGGCGGTCAGTGCCGCTTCCATATTGAATAAATCTTTTTGTTCTTTCTTTACGCGCCGGATAGATATAGCTTCTGCACGCAGTCGAATTTCCTTAGCATTTACCAGTCCACTTTTCCAGGTAGCAGGGAATTTATCGAACCCATAAAGCGCTCCAGTCCAAGCCCCCACCAAAGCACCCAACGTTTCTGTCTCCCTCCCGTGCCCCAGGGAATGAGTGAGCGTGGAAGCAAAACTCGAGTCGGGAGGTAAAAGCACACAATGCAAAGCCAGTGGAAGCAAAGTCAGCACAAAACCTTGTGAAGGATGACGAATATCGAGTTTGGTATAGGCGTTGGCATATTCGCAGAGCCATTGCAAGAAATCCGGATCTTTAGATTTATCCGCTAAACCTTTTAAAGCTCCACTCAGGGCATTCAACTCTTTCCCATCCTCCGGGAACCTTTGCTGGTACTCCGCTTCCGCCTGCTGGCATATTTCTTCCGCCTCCCGCAAAATATCAGTAGAAGCTAGAGGAATCTCTTCAGGAGATAAAGCCAGAAACCGTGTCACTAAAAATCCCGTTAAAACTGTTCCAACAACTTCAAACCGGTTTCGGCTCATCAGCAAACAGACTTCAAAACATTGTCGAGCCAAAGTTTTTGACCATTTACCCTGAAACAAAGCCAGAGGCACAGCCAGAATAGTAAACAAAGAGGTGAAGGAATTCTGCTCAGAGACTTGCCCTTCCTCCAGATCATCCAACAGATCCACCGCCCTCCACAGACAGGTAGAGTGGTTGCGGTAAACTCCGAAATAACTTTCGGGACCCGATTTTGCCAGCTCCTGAAAATTTTTCGCCGACTCCCGTAGAAATTGCTTTTTGTTATTTAACAAGGCATCTCCTACCGCAAGGGCGCATTGGGTCGGGGCACCATACAATCCTTTCATGCGATAGGTTTTAATACCTTTGCCTAAAATCGTGCGCACATCCTTGAAGTCATCCATCGCTCCAAAAATCTGGCGGATAGCGGCTGGCTTCAACCCTTTTGCAGATCGACCCATCGCATCGCCAACGGCCATTCCAAACCAACTGCCAATTATTTTGTCTTGACTGATATTGTTCATAAACCACTAGGCGTCGGGTCAGGGTGCACGTGATATTCTTCTTCAGCTTTCAGAGGCAACGGCCTGTATAACCAAGAAACCGTCGAATTAGTCTTCATGACCTGCAAGGGTAAAATAAAGACATCCTAAATTTTGGCCGGGGAACAAAGAGGTATTAAAGGAGTGGGGTGGTTTTGCTCGGCGATGATCAAATTCGGTGTGCTTTGTCCCAGTGCTTGTTGGGCAGTGAGCCGGGCCAGGTCCGGGTGGTTGTTGGTCTCGCTCATATGCATCAATACAACGAGGTGCAACCCGGAATGCTTGACCGCTGACAATATTTCTCCGCAGGATTCGTTGGAAAGGTGCCCCACGTCACTTTTAATTCTTCTCTTGGTGACCCAGGGATAGGGCCCGGCATCCAACATTTCCACATCGTGATTGGATTCGATGAGCAGGACATCCAGGTTTTGCAATTTACTTATGACCTCTGAAGTTGCTCTTCCCAGATCAGTAGCGAGGCCCAGTCGCAACCCCTGATAATGAATAACAAAAGCCACCGATTCTTCTGCGTCATGGGGAGTGGCATAAGGTTCCACAACCAACTCGCCAAACTCAACAGGTTGGCCCGCTCGAATCGAATTAAAGCCAGGGAGTTTCCCCAAGGTAGAGCTCGCACGACTATAAGTTCCATCCGTGGTGTAAAGTTCAATTTGATGTTTTCTTAAAAGCGGACCCATACCCCGGATGTGATCGGAGTGTTCATGGGTGGCGAACACAGCGTCCAATCCCTGTAGGGACCGACCAATACTAACCATACGTTGAGAGAGTTTTTTCTCACTTAACCCCGCGTCAATCAGAATACGTTTTCCGTCCGCCTCGATATAAAGCGAATTACCACCACTTCCGCTGGACAATATAGAGAACTTCAAGTCCTTCAGCAGAGGAGCCGATGGAACTATACCTTCGTGGTCGGACAAATGCCGTTGCGCTTCTGGAATTAAATTTATGGTTTCTCTCCAAGGATGAAAAAGTAAAAAACTGCAGGCAGTGGCTACTACAATGAGTAGCGGCTGGTGGTAAGAATACTAACACAGAAACAGCCAATATTTTAATAGGCCAAAAGAATCTCAAGATGTTTTTTTTAAAACGCTTCTTCAATCATCAATCTGGGCTTTTTGCAGACCACCGCTATAATCGATGAACACGGATTTCCATTCAGTGAAAATTTCCAGCGCAGTAGTTCCTGCTTCACGATGGCCATTGCCCGTTCCCTTGGTTCCGCCAAAAGGCAGCTGCACTTCCGCTCCAATGGTAGAGGAGTTAATATAGGTGATTCCGGTATCGAGTTTTTCGATGGCCTTGAATGCACGGTTCACATCTCGGGTATAAATTGCTGATGACAATCCAAACCTGGAATCGTTGACGATATCCACGGCATTCTCCAGACTTTTGCATTCCAAAATGCTTAATACCGGACCGAATATTTCTTCCTGTGCAATTCGCATTTTCGGAGATACCCCCGCAAACAATGTGGGCTCAAAGAAAAAACCGTTCCGGCATATACCCTTTTTATATATATTTCCTCCGAACAATAATTTGGCTCCTTCTTCCACACCAATCTTGCAGTAACTCAAAATTTTCTGCCGCTGTGACTCGTTGATTATGGGACCCACATCGGTGGTTTTTTTGAGTCCATCTCCCAAGCGAAGCATTTTCGTGCGTTTAAGGAGACGACTGGTAAATTTTTTAAGGACTTTTTTATGCACAATGACACGGCTACAAGCAGTGCACCGTTGTCCGGTAGTTCCAAACGCTCCCCATACTACTCCCTCCACAGCGGAGTTAAGATCGGCATCATCCATCACGATGATGGCATTTTTTCCTCCCATTTCCAGGGAATATTGTTTCATATTCCAGGCACATTTATGCGCCACTTGCGCACCCGTATCGGTCGATCCAGTAAAAGAAACCAGGTTGACGCTGTGATGCTCGATCAGGGGTTCACCCACTTCTGTTCCCGAACCGGTGACAAAGTTCAATACACCCGGCGGCAGACCCGCCTCTTCAAATAATTTTACAAAACGATAGGCTGAAAGAGGAGTATCACTGGCAGGCTTGAACACCACCGTATTGCCACAAACCAAAGCGGGAATTAGTTTCCAGGAAGGAATAGCAATAGGAAAATTCCATGGCGTGATTGCCGCCACTACCCCCACCGGCATTCTGACCGTCATGCAAAACTTGTTATTCAATTCTGAAGGAACCGTTTCACCCAGCAGTCGCCTGCCTTCCCCTGCTGTGTAATAGGTAAGGTCGATCGCTTCCTGAACATCACCACGGGTTTCGTTGAGAATCTTTCCCATTTCACGGGTCATGTCCTGCGCCAGAGATTCTTTATGCATGGTCAATAGTTCACCCACCCGGAAAAGAATTTCACCCCGTTTGGGAGCGGGCAGGTTTCTCCATCCTTCCTGAGCCTTGACGGCGGATTTTATCGCTTTATTCAGGTCATTCGCGTTTGATTTTTGAAAACGCCCGATGATTTCTTTTTTGTTGGCAGGGTTAATATTATCGAAGGTTTCGCCACTGGAAGAAGCTACCCATTTCCCATCAATAAAATTTTTGTAGGTTTTAATTGCCATGGCTGAATCCTGTAGAAGTTAGAGAAAAACAATTAGAGCTGGGCGACCCAAAACATCTGCTCTAATCAATTTAATCCCGCTAATAAGGATTGGCAAGGAAAAGGAAAATAAAAATGATCTATTAAGTTTCTTGCCAGGAGAGGAGACTTACTTTATTACTTAAAACCGGGGCGACGATGTCGCCGTTATAGGTAATGGTTACGCCTCCTTTAGCTGAGGATTCTGTTCCATTAACGGTGGTTTGGTCATTAGTTGTTAAATTATTTCCGATAATATATCCCGTCAAGTTTGCGCCTCCTGAAATGTCAAACTGGTCCTTACAGGCGATCACGCCTGTGGTATCCTGATCCATGCCAGAAATACTGATATCATTTTCCGCAATTAAAAAAAGGTTTTGTATGTCGGGTGTATGATCAGTATCCCCAGCCCAATTTTGAATTTCTGCGCTTCCCGTCCATTTGATACTTCCCGTAGCGACCAAAGTAATCGTCCACGGGTTGCCACTAGTACCAACACTCTGGCCTGTAAAATCCTCCTGAAAATAAAAGAAAGCGTCTTCAAGGTTAGGGGTACCTGACGTTCCCCAACCCTGGGGGCCATGGGTAAATCCGTTAAAAGTTCCAGTATACGCAGTGGTCCCCCCCCCTCCGGGGGCGGGTTCAACCTCCGTGAAGGTTCCAGGAGAAGTTTGCTGGTCAATGCTGCCATCAGCGCGAAAAACATAATCGGCATACTGTAGAAAGTCCGTAGGCTCAAGGACCGGAACAAACTCTTCTGAAGCTCCGGCAGTACAATCTGAACCTCCGCAAGACCCTGTTGCGCTTGCCCCTTCGTCAACGGTGGGATTCCCGGTCTGGGTAACATCGCTATTGGAATGGACGGCGCCGCTTGTTCCGGTAATCGTCGTTGAATTTCCGTTGATATCTATATCCCCTTCCGACAGGAGGGCATACTCAGATTTAAACTGGGGTCTATAAATATACGCTTCCAAGGTGGCTGTGACTCCACTTATAGTCCCGGTCGAAGTTAGAACGACAGTGTTGTCCGCATCCGTAGTCGTAGCGGTGCCATCGGCGTTATCTGCGATAGTTACCGAATAGGTTCCGCCTCCACTACCAAGCCCGATGCTGGTAAACGTCCCGGTTGGCCAATCGGCACCACCGACCAGTTCATCATCAAAGCCATTGTTCGCTTCCCCCGGACTATCACCGCTGGCATCATAATTGAAATAGTTTAAGGCCCTGTGGATTCCCGCTTCGGCTATATGAACTGCCTGACGAGTTTTGGTATAATCTTTGGTCCGCTTGATATCCACGGAAGCGTATTTAATCGCTACCAAACTCAATACAGTCAGCACAACCATCAAGGCCAAGCCCGCAACAAGGGCAATGCCTTTTTGATTGGAAAGATACCCCGAGCCTGCTGAGGTTTTCCGGTAATATCCATTTCGGAATCGATAAGTTCTTGTCATGATATTAATTCCTTAAAGTGATATCCGTACTGAAATCCTGAGTAATATCCGTGTCTGTCGAGTCCTGCAAAGTGATGGTTATCCCAATCGTGCTAACCTGCGTTGTTTGCGTCTCGCCAAAAAAATCAAAGGCCAGGTCGGACACCTCCCCTATAAGGATCGTGGAGGTTCCTCCATCGACCGTTTTTCTAATATTTGTTCCATTTAAATCAATGACCACATCATTATATTTATTTATGGTTACAAGTTTTGAGTTGGCTCCATAGGAGTAGGTATTGGTCAATCCACTTCCCAAAGGAATACTGGTGGATGAGGGTGTTCCGTCCACAGTATTTAATTCTGAATCTCCAAAACTGGGATTGTAGATAACGATTTTATCTCCATCACTGAATGTCGTTCCACTATCAACTACAGTGATCGAAGTATCGGCTGCGCTTCCGCCACTTGATGCACTTGGAGGTGTTGAAGCGCGCACATCAAACAAATTGGAACGGTAAGTTATCGTCGAACCATTTGCAACCGGTTCCGGAGCCACGAACCCCTCGTCGGGGGGCAGTCCAAATCCAATTTCTTTCATTTCCTGGGCAAGAACTTTAATCGCGTGACGCCCTTTGGCTCGTATATTAGTAGATGCGTTTTCTGTTTTTAAAACTTCCTCTTGTTGGCTGAACACATAAATGGCTACGCCCATAACAATGACCCCGAGAACCCCGGCGATCAGAAGTTCAATCACGGTAAACCCTCGTTCATTAGAGAGAAATCTGGATTTATTCTTCATGGCTTAACCATTATTGAGAAATCAAAGTATCAAGGGTGACTGTTTTACTCGTATCCCAGGAGACCGTAACCGATGCCGTATAAAAATTTGTCAACGTGGCATCAGTCGTAATCGTCCAAGTGCGGGTATATATAGAGTCGGCATTCCCCGTATCTCCTTCTGCGTCTATCACTTCGCCCCCAGTTGTGGCAGTCCAGGTTCCTGAAGATTCAGTCGGAGAATCCAGAGTATCCGCATCCGTCAAGGAAACTGTCAGAGCCGTATTTCTAATGGACTCCATTTTATCCTGGGCCAGAGTCGTAGCTACGGATTCTTTTTTACTTTGCGTATTCTGGCCGACAACATTTCCCGAGGTCATAATGTAAGCAATCAAGCCCGCTGTAATAATCAAAGCGGCAACAAGAACCTCGACGAGAGTAAAACCGGAATTATTGTTTAATCGTTTCATGATTTGAGTCATATCTATCAATCGATAATCGGCCTATTCTTTTAATTATGGAGGTAAAAGCCTAGCACGCAATCCCCCAAATGAGGGGTATCCGTAAATACGGATTAATGAGCGTTTCTTTCCTAATCATACGTAGCAAGATAAAGGCCAAAAATTAAAAAACGCGAGAGGCATTACAAGTATAGTTAATTTTTCAATGGTTTTCAGAAATTAAAAATATTTGGCGGGTGGAGTGTGAATGGTTAATTCGAAAATACTGTCACTAATTTTATTATCAAGATAACAAAATTTTATACTCAGAGATAAGTGGGGGTTTTAACATAAAAGCCTACCCCTTTTTAATAGACGCTCTATTACGGACTCTTTGAAATACTATTCGGAATCCTTGCAAAGTTTATGATTCCAAGTCTGATCAATAATTTCGTTTTTCTTTCTGGACAGGCTTTTCCAGTTCCTTCTCGCTAGAAGGTTCTACGCTGGATGTGGGTGGCAATTCACTTACCGGTTTGACCTCTTTAGCTTTGGCGAGAGCTTCTGTCAGTTTTTCCAGCAACTGTTTTTCCTTCCCAGCTTCGCTCTTCAATCGGTTTGTCAACGCCTGAGTTTGGCGACGGGAGGTAATAGTAGTCGGTAAAACTTTCTGAGCTTGTTCGTCTTCAGTAATACTCGTTTTCAGAAACTCGGCAATTTCCTTGAACAATGGAAGGTCACTCGAGGAAACTTGACCTAATAGCGCCTGCTTTTGGGGAGTTGCCCCCGCAACAGCTTCTTTAAGCAGACGAAATTTGCTCCTGCTGGCTGGCCAGGAATTAAATTTTTCGTAGCGGGGTATATCTACATTCAAGAAACCAACGACTGCCTCAGCAGTCGAACGCTGGGCCTCAGTTAAACCTTCTTCACCTTCTTTTTTTTCAAGATCGGCAGGCTGATCCGTAACACTTTCTTTTTCGGTAACCTCTCCCTCTTCGCCAGACGCCTGCTTTTTCTTGAGCTCTGGAGTTTGGGCTTTGGGATTCCTTATAAAGGGCTTTTTTCGGAACGCTTCTGGAACCTTAGTGGGATCGTCCGTAAAATGGATTTTTCCATTTTTATCTCTCCATTTATAAATAGCCGCGTCCGCATCCGCTAACCCTAAAAAGCCAATGACGAAAATAATCAACCCAAGGTTTGTTTTCCTGATTTCCATGGTGAAATCCCGACTGCCTTTTCAAAGTATTTTGAAATTTTTGTACTGGGGCAATAATTCTTATAAAGCTAACTCAAAGCACTTTTATAATTTCCGCTTCTGATATTTGGTCAACGATTTCGATAGACCCAATTTCTTTAACCAGGATAAATTTTATTTTATGATCCATGGTTTTTTTATCATGGTACAAGGATTCAATCACAGCTGAGGAATCCAATTCCGGCATTTCAACAGGAAGGCCCAGGTTTTTCAGTAAAGCCTCCAAGCGCCTTGGAACATCTTCAGAGCATTTTCCCATAGATTGAGACAGCGCGGCCGCTCGCACCATACCTATTGCCACAGCCTCCCCATGTATGAACCGGGAGTAATTTGTCAATGATTCGATAGCGTGACCCAAAGTATGTCCGAAATTGAGAATCATGCGGTAATGGCTTTCCCGCTCATCCTTTTCAACCACCTCTGCCTTAATAGCGCAAGAGGTCTCGATGATATAGGAGAGACATTGCTGATCAAGGTTTAATATCTCCTTGTATTGGGTTTCCAAAAACTCAAAAAGTTTAGCATCGGAAATCACCCCGTACTTGACTATCTCTGCTAATCCCGCTCGGTATTCATTTGAAGGAAGCGTCCTGAGTGTTTCCAGGTCTGCCAACACCAGTCGTGGCTGATAAAACGCGCCAATCATATTTTTTCCTTTAGGATGATTGACTGCTGTTTTTCCTCCAACACTGCTATCAACTTGAGATAGCAAAGTTGTGGGCATTTGTATAAATGGAATTCCTCTCTGATAGGTCGCCGCGACAAAACCCACCAGATCTCCAATTACTCCTCCACCCAAGGCGACTAAAACAGATTTCCTGTCACAATTTAGTTCCAGGAGGCGGTCATATAATTTTTCCGCCTGGCCCAGGTTCTTAGAGGATTCTCCTTCGGGAACTTCAATAACATCGGTGGTCCATCCCTGGTCTTTGAAATTTGCCACCACCTCTTTGCCATAAAGGCTGTTGATGGAAGGGTGGGTAATTATCACAACCCGGCTGGGATTAAAGACTGCCTTGAGAAACTCACCCGCCCGCTTTCTTAAGCCAGAGCCGATTAGAATTTCATAACTTCTTTCACCCAAGTCAATGCTTAAGCGTTGCATAAATTTATTATTTTCTATGTGTGTGAGATTTTTGCGGGCAGACGATTTGTCCAACCTAATTTAAACAACCTAAAACTCAAAAATCAATTTGTTTCAATGATGGTAGGAGTGATAAACACTAAAAGCTCAGTAATCGTGTCGGCATCCGCAAAACTTTTAAACAAATAACCCAATATAGGTAATTTGGAAAAGAATGGGACCTCCTTTTTGTTTTCAGTGGACTCGCTTTCGTAAATTCCACCCAGCACCGTGGTATCTCCATTACCCACTAAAACTTCGGTGTGCGTTTCTTTGGTGGTAATGGTCGGTACTGACCCCACTAACTGTGTAAAATCTGCAGCATTTTTAGTCGCATCAATAATCATATAAACATTGCCATCGGAGGTGGCATGTGGAGTAACCGTAAGACTAAGCTCAGCATCTACAAACTCAATGGAGTTGCCCTCTGCCGAAGTAACCTGGTAGGGAATTTGCCTTCCGCTTCTTATTCTGGCTTCCTTATTATCCGCAGTTGTGACTCTAGGACTGGATAGAATCCGCCCTTTTCCCTGAGTCTCCAGAGCTTCCAACCTAATATTTATATCCGCACCTTTTAACAAGCTTCCCAGGGTTAGATCAAATCCAGCTAAACTTCCTGCCGTAATATTCGATGCCTGTGATAAATCCACCAAAAAGTTTGAAGTTGCAGTTGAAGTTGTACCGGAAACTGCGTTTGTAATACTGGTTACAGAACCAGTGTCCGTCGGAGCAATAAATACTGCGTTGCTTGAGCTAACCAAATCACCCGTTAAACCCCACTGGACACCCAATTCTTGAGTAAAAGATTTACTGACCTCAACAATTTTTGCTTCAATCAAAACCTGAGGCGTGGGGATATCCAAAATTCTTATGGTATTCAGCATGTCATCCACATGCGCTCTAAGATCATTCAGAATTAATGTGTTGGTGCGAGTATCCGCAGTAATTCGTGAGTCCGGGCGTGCACTCCTTAGGGCGGTGAGACTTGTGACCAGTTCGCTAATATCTGCATTATCTACACGAACCACTTCTGTGACCAAGTCTTCTGCGTCCCGCTGAGTAGTTCTTTCACTCACCGCACGGGCTTTTTCAGCAACCAGAGCGGCGGCCTCATTCCGCAAAACCGCTTTAGCTGCAATACGAACGATATTGTCCCCGAAGCATTCTCGTCCCAAGGAGCTATTCGTAAGAATTATTTCCATTGCCTGGTTCCATGGCACATCAATCATTCTGATATTTACAGAGCCTCCTACTTCAGGAGAAAGAATCACATTAAATCCACTGATCTCTGCGAAGATCCTAAAAAGGTTGCGAACATCCGCATTTTGAAAGTCCAAAGAAATTGTTTCTTTTTCTCCATACAACATAGGAAAACACGTATCTTCGGAAACCTCACTCGTCTCATCCATAATGGAATTCGCGCCTCGGAGGCCTTTTTTATCAAATTCTTTTTTAATAGTAGTTTTATTGGAAGGAGCTGTTTCACTCATCATCGAAGGCGGAGACACTTTGGCCATTTCCTCTCCCGATATATCCTGAGAAGATTGAAGACTTACGATTAATTTATTTTTCTGCGGCTTTTTAATTTCATAATCCGCAGACTGATTGAGAACGATTTCGAGACGCAACACTCCCGCCTCTTCAAAATGGATGGGACGGATAGAACTTATGATCCCTTTATCAACCTGAATAAGACTGGTTAAATTCCCTTGATCCATTCCAGGAAAATCGATCACCAGTCGGAGCGGATTAAGAAGTTTAAACGCGGTGTACTGAACAGGACGAGTAGACTCGATAGAAACCACAGAGCTTTGCCCTTCTTCTGCAGTATCGAGAAGCACGATTTCCCCCAATGGCTCTTTAGAACTTCCCGCCTGGCTTTGGGCCAAAACTAATAATGGAACTGCCGGTTTTTGGCCCTGACTGGAAGCACCTTGCCCTTGAATCAAAGAAATATCAAAATTCTGATCCAGAAGCAGGACTGCAGAATGAGCAGTCAGAGCAGGCCAACCCGTTAAAAGAACCAAAAAACACGCTATCTTTAAATGGGATTTTATGAACATTTGTATTCTCATGAGTTCGTATCACCCTCGCTAGTTATACTCTGAAAAAATTCTATAACTTTCTGGTTTGTCAGGATTGTACCGAGGTAATTCCTGAATTTTTCAACAACGATTATTTGTTCGTCCTGTATCTCATCCACATATCCATAAAAAGGACCAACCAGATCTCCTTGTCTCACTGCATAACCAGTGCTACCCACCTCAAATATAGCAACGACTTCAGTTTTTTTCCGGATAATTCCCGTCATTCGGAGAGAATCATATTCTATCTGCAGTGGGGACTCATCCATTCTAATATCGGCCGCGCGCTCCAGAACATCACGATAACTATTTATGGTATTTGAATATTCATCATCCGCCATCGCTTCTAATTCTTCCCGATTGTTAATTAAGCGTTCAAAGCGCCTCAACTCCCTATAAAGTTTGGGGTATTGGTCTTCAATTTTGTCATACACCGACAAGGCAAGCGGAGGAATGCTTTTCAGCTCATCGCCAAACGAACGGGTCGTATTTTTCAGGCTCACTTTCGAGAGGGCAACCAGCCCCTCCTTGTTGACCAGAGGTTGGAAAGGATCGCGTCTTCCTATCAACATATATCGTTGCCCGGGTTGAGCAATCTCTTGCAACAGAGGAAACTCTGGTCCGCCAGAATCAATTTCTTTTATCAAGTCATCTTGAACTTTTTCTGCCATAAATAAATTCTTTTTTATTCCTTTACCAAAGCCCTTCAAACTTGTTTGGCTGAACCAACGACCCGCCTTGGAATTTAAAAACTCGGCATATTTTTCAAGTTCTCTATCTCTAAGGTTTCTATAACTAAAGAGCAAACCCCGCAAAACAATTTCGCGCATGGGTTCGGTAATGCTTTCTCCCCAAATTCTCAGCATTTTACCGAGTCTCTTGCCTTGATTATTTTTATTAAAAGGGTACATCAATTTGACATATCCCAAATAAAGGCTTTTCCCGGCTTCCGTCATACGTAAAGAACCTTCAATCTTCTCTATCAAAAATATTCGCTCCTCGCTGGGAGGTGAGCTCAATAAATCTTCCACGAACAAATCCATCTCTGACCGAAGGCCAGGATTACTTGATTCATTTGTAAGCCTCAATATTTTTTTTCCCAATGAACTTTGATACCACTGAACCGTCGAATTAACATATTGAGACTTGTAATTTTCAACAAAAGATTGCTTTTGTACCCCAAAAAATTTTTCATGCGAATAAGCATGCCGCATAATCCTCTTGGCAAATGCGCCCTGACCCGGCGCCAATGCATCCGCATTAATATTTCCTGAAATTTCCAAAACAGATTCCATATTATCCAAAACCCCTTCAAGGCCACTAAGCCGAAATAAAGTATAGAGTTTTTGGTTGCTAGAATGCAGGTCATCTTGTAAAGGTGGGGTCAGCGCAGAGGCTTGAAAAAAAGGCACCCCTAAAGCTATCCACAAGAACAATATAATTTTCATAAAACACCTGATTCTCATATCCAATACCATCCCCCGCTAAGGAGGTTAATGACCTTTCTTTTGTTTTCCCTACTTCGAATCCTTTTTAGAAGCAGTTCGATTTTCAGCACCATCCACAAACGAATACGTTTTTAGCGTTAAAACTGTAACCAGCGAACCTGTCCTCCCCGTCCCTTCAGAAAATTTTAATCTCTGAAACTTTAGTACCAGGTTTTCAAGACTCACCAGACGCAAAAGGTTTTGCATATATTCAATGAAATCGAGAGTCCCCCATATTTCACCATTCAATTGAATTTTCAAGGGAATTTCCTTATAAAAATCCCCCACCACACCTTCATTCAGGGTGAGTGCAACCATTTTGATATTTCTCTGCTTGCCAAACGCCTCTATCTTTCGCATCAGGCCAGGAATCTCAGCCTGCCCAGGCATTTGACTTTTGAACGCATCAAACTTGCCTTTTACCTGAGCCATATTTTTTGCCACTCGATCTTCTTTAGCCACTATCGACTTATACAGCTTCAGAGTCCTTTGTGCGGCCTCTTTCTTCTTGGCTAGTTTTTCAAATTCCGCATTTGTGGCGTTGTGGAAAGTAAAAAAGTACCCAATAAAAAGCACAAATCCGATGCCCACTGCTCCAACAAGCATATGGGTAAACTGGACCCCATCAAGATCATCGTAAGGAATTTTATCGAACAATTTATCCATAATTTTTGTTGATCAAGCCGATTTTTTCTTTTCCATTTTCGGCATATAGCAATAAATAATAAACTTATGAACCGCCTGGCCACCAATATAAGTCAGCGATGATTTAAAAAGAAACGTGGTCTTGTAATAAGGAATTTTCTGCAGCCTTTTCAGGTATTCAGCCACTCCATTTTCAGTGAGCGCATAACCAGAAATCTCCACAAACTCCTTGGGAGCTATTCCTTTATTCTTCCTCCTCCTTTTTTTCTTTTTCTTCTTCTTTGGATCTCCATACATAATATTGGGGACATTTTTTTTCTTCAGTTCCTTAAAATCTCTCTGCACGATCGAACCCAACCAAAGGTCATCTGGAATCATAAGGTTTAAATCGCTGACAATAGTGCTCGCAGGCATTTGTCTTTCCCTCAAACCTTCAATGCCTGCAATAATATCTTGCAAACGTTTTTTCTTGGCTTGCATGGCTTTGACTTTATCTACCTGACTTTTTAAACTCGCGACTTGGGACTCCAGTTTGCGTGTTTCAATGCCTAACGAATCCAACTGAGCCTGTTCTACCAAACCGAGTATTACGATAAGCAAGATTGCCATAATAACGACGGCTATACACTTAACCACCCGCTTTTGGATCTCGATCTTCCTCAGTTCATCGCGATAATCATGGAGATTGATCTGAATCATTTGTGGTCAAACCTCCTTGTAGCTAAGCCCAATGCCACCGTAGACAAACCACCCATTTCATCGATCAACGATTGGTCAAAGTTTTTCGGGTTGACTTTGATCCCTTGCATAGGATTAAAGCTCTCCACAGGAACCTTTAAATAATCGGCAAAAAATCCCTCTATTCCTTGAATCATGCTCCCCCCTCCGCACAATAAAACCTTCTCTACCTTGTTGCCGGACAGGGTGCCAAAATATTCAAAGGATTTTTGAATCTCTTCCAAAACCCTTTTATAAGCTTGGGTAATTATATTGATAACGTCTTCTTCTTTAATATCCGAAGAAAAGTTGCCCCGCTTTATATCAATAACCTGTTTAAAGGGAACTTTGAATTTGGACATGAGCATCTTGGTGCAATACCCTCCCCCGACAGGTATATCCCGCGAGTAACCCATTTTCCCATCCTGAATGATATTGATATGAGTAAATGAATCTCCCAGATCAATCAGCGCAGTATTACCCGCTGACGTTAAATCATTAGTCAATTGGGCAGCATTCATCAAGGCAAACACATTCAGGTCAATAATTGCCGGCTTCAAACCTGCCTCTATAAGAATATCAGTCCTCTCATCGATGACCGATCTTTGAACCGCTACCAGAAGAACCTCCATCATTTCCTCATCCGGTTCCTCATTTGAAGGTTCCCCTTGGCTTTGAGATTCCCCATCAAACTCACTGCCCTTGGAATTATCGGACCCCTCAGCACTATCAGCCTTTACCGCACCTAATAGTTGAAAGTCGAGAGCGACATCGTCTATATCAAAGGGTATATATTGTTCCGCTTCCTGGGCTATCTTTTCAGAAAGTTCCTCTTCCGACATTACTGGAACTTTTATTTTCTTTATAAAAACAGCTTCTCCCGCAACAGCAGAAACCACATAGCGGCTTTGTATTTTTTCGGCAGTGATTAATTTCGACAGAGCCGCTGCTACCTGGTCGGGTTTTTTAATCGCTCCCTCAATGATGCACTCTTCATCAAGAGGCATCATGCCAAAATGGGTCAACTCAAATTCCCCTCCCTTAAGCTCAGACAATTGAACCAGCTTGATTGAAGAAGACCCGATGTCGATGGCCACTAATTGGGTTTTTTTCGATAAAAACATAAGAAAGTATCTGCAATATCAAGATTTATAAAGCTACTGAACCCTTAAAAAGCAAACTCTGTACCAAACTCGCCCATCAACCATAACTCATTGAAATTCAACAATCTAACAATCCAAGATTGATTCCAAATTTATATACCGGTGAATGATTTTTTGTCACTTTCCATAAAAAATCATTCAGGTTCATTCTGTCAACGGGTACAAGAAAGCACTCAAGTCCTTCCAACTTCTTCCGATAAGCGTTCTGGGACATATTAAACCTGGCATTTTGAGTATGCACAAACCAATACCAACTCCTCAAACGCAAACCCAAAAAAATTCAGTTTATTTTTGTCTTTATTTTTTTGGTTTCTGAAATAGAGTTATCATTTTCAGAATCAAAAATTCTTGTCCGATCTACAAGCTTGTAACCAAGAGCCAAAATGATTTTTCGCTTTGTATCAAGTCGGCAATCATTCCCCTTTTCAATACGATCAATCGTCTGAACGGTCACGTCTGCCTTGCGAGCTAGCTCAGCTTTGCTCATCATTTTTGCCTCCCGGATTTGCCGGACGCTGTTGCTTTTGGCCACTGTAATTCCCCTCTCTTAAAATGGTTCTGGCGCAGTTGGGCCTGCAAATTAAATACTTTTTATGGAATAGTATCGAGCTTATTTTAAATACATGGACTTGTCAACAAAATTCTTGGAATTTCCATTTACTTATACTAATTTGTTTAAATTTATATAAATTTAGTGTTTGGGCTCATAATGGATTGTATAAACTCATTAAATTGGCTCTGGCTAAATGCCAGTTGCAAAGATCGAGAGATTCCCTTACAGTTTTCCCCATGAAACAAGTCTATTTAGATACTTTTGGTTGCCAGATGAACGTTGCCGACACAGACAGAATGGAACTCATCCTGTTCCATTCCGGCTACCGGCGTACCCTGGAAAAAGAGGATGCAGATCTGATTCTGGTTAATACCTGTTCGATTCGTGAAAAAGCGGAGCAAAAAACTTTCTCTCTGTTTGGTGGCTTAAAGCCTTTAAAAATGGCCAATCCAGATCTGATACTGGGCTTAACCGGGTGCTTGGGACAACAGGATGGGAAAAAGCTACTCCAACGTATGCCCTATCTGGATTTCGTGATGGGCCCCGACCAAGTGGAAGGAATTGCTCAGGCCGTAGATCGGGTACGTAGCGCTAGCAAATCTTTTGTCTGGACCGGATTTGATCATGAAAAAGTCTACTCCATTCCCGAACTAGCCGGAGATCTGCCAAAGGCCCCTGGACCCAGCGCGTTTGTTAACATTATCAAGGGTTGCGATAAGTTTTGTACTTTCTGCATTGTTCCCTTCACTCGTGGAAGAGAAAAGTCGAGAGAACCGGCAGAACTCTTTGATGAAGTCCGTCACCTGGTGAGTCGCGGCGCAAAAGAAATTATTTTACTGGGTCAAAACGTTAACTCTTATGGCAAACGAGGACTGGAGAATCCCATGCCATTTCATGAGCTTTTATATGGTGTCGCGGAAATTCCCGGGGTAGAAAGATTGCGCTTTACCACCAGCCATCCCAACGACTTTACTCGCGAAACCATTCGTGCTTACCGCGATCTAGATATCCTGATGAATCATCTGCATCTCCCCGTTCAGAGCGGAAACAATCAAGTGCTTAAAGCCATGCGTAGAGACCATACGATTGAAGAATATAAGGATTTGCTGGCGGAATTGAAATCAGAAGTCCCGGATATTTCCCTCTCTACCGACATCATCGTTGGTTTTCCCGGTGAAACCGATGAAGCTTTTGAAGACACACTGAAAATTATGGAAGAGGTCGGCTACAGCAGCAGCTATATGTTTGCCTACAGTCCAAGACCAGGAACCCCTGCAAATGAATTGCCCGACTCGGTTCCAGACGAAACCAAAAAGCGTAGACTCCAGGAAGTTATAGCATTGCAACATAAGCAGTCCGAGAAATTAGGACAATCCTTTGTGGGAAAAGATATTGAGGTTCTGATCGAAGGAAGATCTTCTAAACCAGGCTATATGTTCAAGGGCAGAAATCCGCAATACTGGAACGTAAACCTTCAGGGGGAAGAGGGCATCATCAAGGCTGGAGATACAGTAACCGTTCAGGTCGAAAATGTTACCGGCCATTCCCTCAACGGCACCACCAGGTGTCGGGCCAGCGCACAATAACTTCCACTGGCGAACAACCTTGTTCTCGGTACAATCAAGTCCTTACCCCATTACCGCCCACGGGAGTGGGCCACCAGGCACCAGCGTGATGCTGGACTCAACTGGCAATAGCTTGTTAAGCCAAGATAACTCTTTTCCAGCCAGAGCAAGGTATTTACCCCTTCGAGGCACGAAGGCTCAGGAAAAATATCACGGCTATCTGCCGCTTCGCCGGGCTAATAGACCGCTAGGCGGGAATAAACTTCCTCTTCCACCATCGCAAGCTGAGGAAGCACTACCTTCAAGGCAACACGAATTTCCCGAACAAATTTCAGGTCCGGCGGCTGATCTCGCTCTGCAAACTGGTGAAGCGCATCGGTACAAAAATGATCTAGTTCGATGATCTGGTTCAATAAGTCCGCAGGCAAATCTTCCAAACCAACCTCTTGATCTTCCAGAAACCTCAACACCCCGACCAGGCTGAATTTGGTATCCACACATTGTTCCCTCAGGCTCGCTATTAATTGCGATTCCCGGGTTTTAAGGTCTTCACAGATTTTGAACAAAAGTTCGCGTAGATGACCGTAAAAAACTTCATGCTGTTTTTTATCCTTAAATAAATCTCCCTGCCCTCCGAACAACAGGAAAAACACCGCCTTCAACTTATACTTGTCCGAAGCCATGACCGTATAAAGCATAGATTTAAACTCAGTCGCATCAAAGGCCAGTTGTAAATCCTGAAATATTTTATTCAGCGAACCCAACTCTCCCTTTACAGATATGTTGGCATTGGCGCGAATGAAAGGCCCTGACTCCGTTTGCCATGCAGGAACCATTTGCACTCCCCCCGCCTCACACCCGACTACGGTCCACTCTTTAAGAGATTCCAAAAAATCCGTAATAGAAAAAACTTCGACCTCTTGAAACACCTCTGAGTTCATGGAAAATAGAATTCGTAATAATTGTTTTTCCAGTCCGGCAGCACAAAATTTTTCATCCTGGCAGAGCGGGTCCATCTGCGTAGCCAAAGCAATATAAAGAGCCCGCATGCGTAATCGATCCAACCGGTATTGTCGCGAGGAATAAGGGCGAACCTGATAGATTCCCTTTTCATAATCAACAAGATCTATCAACAGAGCATCCCCAGGTCGGGATGAAAAATTTTTGTATAGCGATTGCATGTCCCAGGCTGTAACCGTCATGCAACTTCTTCCTGGAATCCATTCATTAAATTTAATTTCTTCCGGGAAATGCGCGGAGTACTGATAGAAAGGAACAATTTCTTGAATAAAATAAGACTTTTTTAGCTTAGGAATTTCATTCCCCTCCGGATCAAGAAAAATCAACTCGCTTTCTTCCAGGTTGACCGGCATGAAAGGAATCAAACGGTGCCCAGGAATCAGAACACCCTGCTTCAGTTCCCAGACCCCCAATTGCAACGATAAAGATACATGGCGAATTTTATCGACCACCGCACGAAAGGGAACAAAATCACTTTCAGGGATCCCGATCAGCGAAGAATGGTTATGCAAAACTTTTTCAAGCCGTTTCATCGCAGCACCAGAAACTTCTTTCTGCCATCTACTTTCCAGATGCTTCGCAAAATCTTCCTTGTTGAATGGAGTTCTCGACTCCTGAATGAGTGTTTCTGCCAGCCGATTGAGGGATATTCTATTTGTCATATTAAATTAGGGAAGGGGTCAATAAAAAAAGACTACCTAGAATAGGCGGTCGATGAGGCCTGATTAAACGGCAGTAAAGGAATCGTCTACCGCACTAATGAGCATAGCCTAGCATATTTTTTCTCAACTGTTAAGGCATGGATTTGCTATTTGTTTGATTTTGGTATTTGGGAAAGTTAAAATTCTAGTATTCATTAATTGTAATACGCATCTTAGCAGGAGAAGTTTCATGGCTCTAAATCTGGAACCCGTATATCAGGAAATTTTTGCAAAATTTATAACACGGAAAAAATTCGTAATACGCTCCGTGGAGAAAAATATGTTAACCGTTGAACAAGATGAAGAAATCTGCGGGCAAAAAGAACCAAAAGTTTTTGAGTTCAAAAGTCCCAAGGAATTTGAAGAATTCGTAAGGGTGGAAAATCAATTCGAAGCGGATATTGTTAAACAATTGGAAGGCAACAAAATGCCTTACCGCTAACATGCTGGCGTGGGAGGCGGTCTATACTTTTTTATGCTGCCTAATCTCGTTGCGCTTCTTGAAATGGTTTAAAACCTCCCTCTGAGAAGGAGGACTGAGGGTGAGCTAGTCGAGTTCGAATTCTTCCTGCCAATTGTTATCCTCTTCCAGTGGTTTCTGGTCTTTTTTATCGAGCACAAAATTTTCCAGGACGAGAGTATCCATTTCCGTACGCATGAAACAACGAAAGGCTTGTTCCGGCGTACAAACAATGGGTTCGCCCCGAACATTAAAGGAGGTATTGATCACAACCGCGCATTGCGTGGCTTTTTCAAACTCGCGGATCAATTCATAAAACCGAGGGTTGGTGTCGGCGTGAACCGTCTGAATGCGAGCTGAATAGTCCACATGCGTTATCGCAGGAATCTGTGATCGGGGGATATTCAACAAATCTATACCAAACAATTTCTTTTGCTCTTCGGTCATTGGAATACGCTTGTCTTCACGCACCCCAGCCACCAAAAGCATATAAGGACTTTCTGATTCAATATCAAACCATTCTTGAACCTTTTCTGCCAGAACCGCGGGAGCAAAAGGGCGAAACGATTCGCGGTACTTAATCTTAAGGTTCATCGTAGACTGCATTTTTGGGTTTCGCGGATCACCAATAATACTACGACCTCCCAGCGCACGCGGACCAAACTCCATAGCTCCTTGAAACAATCCGATCACCTTTCCAGCTTGCAAATCTTCTGCTAATGCCGGGGCTAGTAGATGTTCCTCATAATGTTTATAAGGAATATTTTGACTATCTAAAAATTTTCGGATTTCATCTTCTTCAAATTTCGGGCCGAGATAAGCTCCCCGCATCGAATCTTTGCCATTGGTCACTCTTTCATTCCCCAACATCTGGTGCCAGATACTAAGCGCCACCCCCAAAGCACCTCCCGCATCGCCCGCCGCAGGTTGAATCCAAACCTTGTCGAAGATTTTTTCTTTAAGAATCTTACCGTTACCCACACAGTTTAAGGCCACACCTCCCGCAAGACATAGATTTTTCATTCCAGTAAGCTCCCGGATGTGACGTGCCATTTTAAGCATGATCACCTCGGTCACTTCTTGCAGGGAAGCCGCAATATCCATCTCATTTTGAGTCAATTGAGTTTCTGACTTGCGCGCAGGATGACCAAAGACGGAAGCAAACTTGTCATTGGTCATGGTCATGCCACCCAGGTAATCGAAATACTCCATTTTCATTCTAAAGGAACCGTCTTCTTTCAGGTCTATCAAACGATCCAGAATGAGGTCCGCGTATTTGGGTTCCCCATAAGGGGCAAGCCCCATGACTTTGTACTCACCACTGTTGACCTTGAATCCGAGATAATACGTGAACGCCGAATAAAGTAACCCGAGAGAATGAGGGAAGTGCAGTTCTTGCAATAACTCTATATTATTATTCCTGCCTAGGGCGATGCTACTGGTCGCCCATTCCCCAACCCCATCCATCGTAAGAATGGCCGCTTCTGGAAATGGAGACGGAAAGAACGCGCTGGATGCGTGCGACTCATGATGCTCGGTAAACAAAACCGGCCCCCTATAGCCTAAATTCTTGCGGATATTGGCCCGGGTCCATATCTTGTCTTTTAGCCAGACCGGCATCGCCGACAAATATTGACGCAGGCCCTTTGGGGCGATACTCAAATAAGTTTCCAGAATGCGTTCGAATTTGATGAAGGGCTTATCATAGAACCCGGCATAATCCAGATCAGAGGTTTGAATGCCTCCTTGCTTCAGGCAGAACTCCACCGCGTTTTTAGGAAAGGACGCATCATGCTTTTTGCGGGTAAACCTTTCTTCCTGAGCAGCTGATATGATTTTACCATCTTGCACCAAGCAAGCTGCCGAGTCGTGGTAAAAAGCTGATATTCCGAGAATGTTCATATATTAAATAAAAAACTACACTGCAAAATTCATTGCGCTGAGCCATAGCAACCAGAGTCCGGCAAAAAGAACTGCCGCGTTCAACTTGACAGACAAAGAATGCAGTGTTTTAAATCGGGCTTCCAGATCAGGCTTTTCTGATTCGGGGGCAACTTTCAGTTTTTCTTTAAGGAGTTTTGCTTTAGGGTTCACTCCTAAACCGGCACTGACCGTACCCAGCATCATGATGCCCCAGGCACACCATTTAAGGCCCGCTGTTTCCGGGCCAGCCAGTAGAAGCACACCCAGCAGCAAAATGCCGCAGACATAACCGATCATATAGTATCTGGGGAAAATGATGCCAACCAGTTCCCCGGCTTTTTCCCGCTCCAGGTTTTTAAAAACCACAGGAGCAACAAAAAAAGAAAAAAATATAATACTTCCAATCCAGCAAACCAGGCTTAAAAGATAAATAAAATTTAAAAATGTAGAATTCATTGGCAATTATTAGTAATTAATTTTTATCGCTGGTTGGGAGTATGTGGGATTTCATCAATAATTTTTTGTGCCGCTTCTCTAGGATCTTTAGCATCGCGAATCGGTCTGCCGACCACAATAAGATCTGCCCCATCCTTTATTGCCTGTGCCGGGGTTGTGATCCTGCTCTGGTCATCGCCCTGCACAAAGGCCCATTGCGGACGGATCCCTGGAACTACTATTTTGAATTTATCGCCACATCGTTGCCGGACCACCTTTACTTCTTCCCCAGAGCAAATGACCCCGGCGCATCCAGAGTTTTTCGCCCGGATCGCACGATCCAAAACCAGGGCCGCCGCGTTAATATCTTCGCGAATACCCAGACTCGCCAACGAGGAAGCACTCGTACTGGTAAGCACCGTTACAGCAAGCACTTCCAGCCCAGAATCTTTTACCTCTTCTGCCGTTTCAAGAATCACTTCCCCCTCTGTAGAGTGAAGGGTAATATACCGGACGCCCAATTTCTCAACGGACCGCAATGCCCCTCTTACAGTAGCGGGAATATCATGAAGCTTGAGATCGAGAAAAATATTTGCCGAGGAATGATCGTGAATCATTTTGATAACATCGGGGCCTTCGCTAATAAACAGCTCCAGACCTACCTTGAAACAACCTACCACACCCTCTAACATTTTGACATAACGCTCCGCTTCTTTTTGCGCAGGAACATCCAAGGCAAAAACTAACCGATCTTGTGGAGTCATGGGAGTAGTATTCATATCTATATAAGGTAGCTTAAAGAGAGCATATCAAGGCTCATAGTTAGTCAGAATGAAAAATATTTTCGGGGAAACGCGTCATGACCGAATTATTTTTAATGGTTGGCCTGTTAGAATTTAGTTCCTGTCCCGCCAATTCTTTAAATATTATTTGAGGTGCATCGCCCCCGGCAGATATTGTGTGCACATAACCACTGCCAAAACGCAGGTTCACGTCGGTGAAATAAAATTTTCCGTCATCGCCTTGCAAACCCTGAATCGTGCAAGGACCAGTCAACCCCAGCTTGGACCCAAGTGCTTCCACCGTATCCATGATCCCGGCATCCAGGTTTATTTGGCTGGTCATTACTTCTCCACCCCGAACCGCCAACCGTTCACGTGGTACGATCAAGCGGGGTAAGCCTTGCTGATCGAATAAGCAGTCCACGCTGAACTCTTGCCCGTCGATCCTTTTTTGAAACACATGCTGAGGACATTTTTTCTTATAAAAATCCCAGTCGCCATAATTCTCCAGGATAAATAGATTTTTACTACCTTCTCCTCGGCGAGGCTTGGCGATTAAAGGAAAGGGGAACGAAGTAGTTTTATTTTCCGCCAAAAATGTTTTCGGGGTGTTGAATCCTTCTCTCTCTAAAAACTCATACAATTTCCATTTATCGTGACAGATTTCGATAACAGAGTTTTCCGGTATCCATAAACGCCGGTCGCCTCCGCCAAGTTCCTGGCGGTGATAGGCCATAAACTCAATAGCCCTGTTGGTCAAGGGAATCATGGCAGATATTTTTTTGGTTTCGCAGAATTCGAGAAGCGATGGCAAACACTGGGAATTTGAAAAGGGGGGGATAATTTGTGAGCAATCTGCTTCTTTAAAGGAAGGCGCAAGCGGGTCGCTATCCACGCAGATCAATTCCATGGATTGCGAAGATTTCGCTTGCTGAAACGCCTTGATGAGAGAAACTCTCCAATGCGAAGCTAAAAACAAGATTTTTAAAGTTTCCATTATCAATAACCTTATCAAATACTAGTAACTGCTTAAATGCCCTATCTGATTGAGTATCTTTGCCGAGGCGCCCCAGATTCTATGGTGCTTAAACCAGTACATGACCCCATCTTTACCGGGCTTACTCCCGACATCGCGTTGTTGGGTAGAAAGTAGGGAAATAAAGGGTATTTCTAATACTTCTCCCACCTCATTCTCAGCGGGCATATACTCAGGAGCCGAAGGCAGAATGGAAACAAATGGAGTAATTTCAAATCCTAACCGCGTATTGACAATAGGAAGACGCCCCAGCACATTTTCGGGTTCTACCTGAATGGCGAGCTCTTCTTCTGTTTCCCGGAGAGCTGTGGCCAGCAGGTCATCATCATGGTCTTCTTCAAATACTCCACCAGGAAAACTTATTTCCCCCGCATGATATTTAAGATGCATAGATCTTTTTGTCATTAGTATATGGATTTTTTTAGGCTTGGGATAGAGCATTACCATCACCGCAGCCCGCTGAGGATGCGGAAGAGTAGTTTCTCGCACCAGGGGAAAATCGTTTTTCAGCTTATGTTTGATTAAAAACAGATCCACAAATACCTCTTGTTCTCAGCTCCAGATTGATTTACCAGACTTTTTTGTATTCTTCGATATCAAATCCAACCGTGATTTTGTTTTTATCCACCGCAATGGGGCGTTTGACCAGCCTCCCGTTGGAAGCGAGCAAATCCACAGCCTGATTTTCGGTCATGGTTTTAATTTTATCCTTGATCTTCAACTCACGGTATTGAACACCACTGGTATTAAACAATTTTTTCATTCCCTTGGCCTTTATAGCTGCTTTAAGGATCTGCTTAGTAGGCGGTGTTTCCGTAATATCTATCAATTCAAACTTGACCTTCTTATTCTCCAAAAACTGGATCGCCTTGCGGCACGTTCCACATTTATTATAAGAGTATAACTTCATCTAAAAATCTCCTGCGGAGAACCTCCGCTTGTAATTTGCAATATCTTTATTCTGCCCTTAACAAACCGCTTAATTGTGCCAAGTCTATCTGTTTTGAAAACTGTTAACCCTATCGCCAGTTCCCCCAGATAGACTCACTGACCACACCTGTGAAAGGAATTAGCAATAAATCATCCAGTCGCCAATAGTTCTTGCCCATTGGCCCCACACCCAGTGGCACAATATATTGTGGGTCAGGTTTTACAGTATACCAAACATGGTACAATTTCACTTTACAATACTCCCTGATTGGGATAATCTTCCTTCCAGCATATAAGAATATAAAGATCCGATAATCCCGGGAGCCACACCAAATATGTACTTGAAAAATTTAGAATTAGAGGGTTTCAAATCGTTTGTCGACTCCACGAACCTGGAGTTCAAAAACGGTTTCACAGCTATTGTCGGCCCAAATGGTTGTGGGAAAAGTAATGTTTCTGACGCGATTCGTTGGGTCATCGGCGAACAAAGATCCAAAACTCTACGTAGCACCCGTATTACAGATCTTATTTTTAATGGCAGTAGCAGCCGAAAACCCGTCAATCGGGCAGAAATCTCCCTAACCTTATCCAATGTAGCATCAGGGATCCGGATTGCCGGAGTTCCCAATTCCTCTGAAGATGTCAAAGTCACGCGTTGCTACCATCGCTCCGGCGAAAGCGAATTCTATATCAACCAAATTCCATGCCGCTTAAAGGATATCACGGATTTTCTTCTGGATGCCGGTATCAGTCCGAAAGTATTGACTATTATTGAACAAGGCCATATTCAGGACATTATCACCTCCAAACCAGAAGAGAGAAGGGTTCTAATTGAAGAGGCCGCAGGGATACTGAAGTTTAAACATCGCAAAAATGAAGCTATCCGCAAGCTTGATAGCTCGCGCCAGAATTTAGAACGAGTGGCAGACATTGTTCAGGAACTGGCTCGCCAAGTCGAGTCGTTAAAACGTCAAGCTGCGAAGGCGGAGCGCTATAAAAAATTTAAAACCGAAATAAAAGAACTGTCCCTGAAGCTTTTTTCAGTCAAAGTCCGTCGCTATCAATCACAATTGCAAAAGATAGAAATTGAACTGCAAGAGCAAACCCAGAAAAAAGCGGAGTGGAACACCCGCCACGCAACATTCGAAAATCAGATTGCCCAACTCAATGTGGAAATTGAGGAATCGCTGAGTCGTTTGAATGAAGCCCGCGAAACCATTCATCAACTGAGCTCCCAAATCGGTAGCGGTGAACAAAATATCGCCTTCAAAAATGAACAGAAATCAGAAGCGGAAACCGACATTGAATCTGCTATAGGGGAAGTTTCTCAAATGACCGGGGAAATTAGCAGCCTGACAAACAAAATCGAAGGTGAAAGACAGAACCTCTCCAACACCTCACAGGAAATCAATGAGCAGGAAATTATACTGGACCAGCATAAGGCTGAAAACGAGCAACAGCGAGAAACTTTGCAAGAAGCTCAAGAACGAGTTCTCAATGGGGAAAGAAATGTTCTAGAAATATTTCAGCAAACGGCTCAATCAAAAAATCAGTTGACCGCTCTCGAAACCCGGGTTCAAGGCTTGGAAACCCGCGGGGAAAAACTTGCAACAGAAAAGCAAGAAACCCATTCCCAAATTCAGGAAAACCAGTCAGCCTTGGGACAAGGAAAGGTACAGCATCAGCAAAAAAATGAGGAGCTAATACACTTAAAGGAACAACAGGAGGCTTTGCGCCAAGAGAATACTCAGTACTCGCAACAGCTCCAAGCTGAAATAGAAAGCCATAGTTCTAAAAAGGAAGACTATTTCCAAAAAGCCTCGCTGCTGAGTTCATTGGAAAAATTAAGGAATCAGTTTGAGGGATTTCACGAAGGTGTCAAATCCCTTATGGGCAAGGAAAATGGCGAACGGATTCCAGGAATCCGAGAAGTATTGGTCGATGTTCTACAAACCCCGGCAGAATATGAAGTGGCTATCGAAACAGCTTTGGGAGAAAAACTCCAAAGCGTTATCGTGAACTCCTATTCAGATTCTATGGAGGCTATCGGTTATCTCAAAAACAATCATTCCGGCCGAGGGTTGTTCGTCCCTCTTAATCCGAAAACAGTTCCCACGGAACCTCTTTATTTGAATGGCACACAAGGAGTCGTGGGCAAAGCGCTTAATTTTATTGAATGCCAGGAAGAATACCGACCTGTCATAGACTTGTTACTGAAAAGTGTTGTCATCGTTCAGGATATGGATGTGGCTCTTCATCTACATCAGGATTCAAAATTTCATGGAACGGCCGTCACCTTGAACGGCGAAATGATTGATCCAAACGGATTCATCACCGGAGGTTCTGTAGAGAATGCTTCTTCCAGCCTACTTGCACGAAACCGCGAAATAGAAACACTCACCGACAATGTCGGTAGACTCAAAGAAGAATTGAATGTTTCGCAGGAAAACATCGAAAAGAAAAAACAAGGCCTTTCCGAGCTTGAGGCTCGCCTGAGACAATTAGATCAGCAAACCGTTTCCGCAGAACTTGAAACGAACAACAAACTCCGCGATCTGGAACAGTGGAGCAAGGAGGTAGAACGGCTTGAAAGCAGGGATGCCGCCATAGGCGAAGAAATTACCGCGCTAAACGATGAAAAAAATCAATGGGCCGGAGAGAAATCCTTGCTTGATCAGCAATTGGCATCCACTGAGCAAAAAAGAATTCAGGAAGAAACACTCTTAGCCGGCTATCGAGAAGAACTGGAACAAAACCGGTCCAGCCTTGAAACGGTTGTATCCGAAATCAGCAGACTTAAAGTTTTGATCGCATCGTTAATCGGTCGGCGGGAAAACACGCTCACCGAAATCAAACGACTGGAACTTCAGCAACAAAATCTTAAGCAGCAGATTGAAAGACGTGAGGCAGACCGAATTTCTAACCAGAATAGAATCGCAGAAATTGATACCGAAATTTCAACTCTGGGGAATTTGGTCCTCAAGCTTTCTCGAGAAAAGGATCAAAAGAGCGAAACAGCCGTTCAAGAAGAAGAGTCCTTGAGACAAAAGGAAGAAGACCTAAAGAATATGGAGCAGGATACCCGCGAACTTTCCAGGAAAATTCAGGAGATCACTGAAACTCTTTCACAAATAGAAATTAAGCGATCAGAAAATCGTCTGCAAATTGTCCACATAGAAGAGCGGGCATACGAGGACTTCAATGCAACACGAGAAGAATTGCAATCGGCCTTTGACGACACTATCAATGAAAATGAAACCGATGAGCAAGTTAAAGAATTAAAGGAGAAGGTTGCAAAATTAGGAGAGGTGAATTTAGCAGCACTTTCGGATTTTGAAAAAACCAACGAGCGATACACCTTCCTGAAAAAACAGCAAGACGATCTAGCCGAGTCGATCGAACTACTCCATTCTACCATTGAAAAAATAAACCAAACTACCCAGCAAAGGTTTCTCGACACCTTTGTGCTGGTAAACGAAAACTTCAAGGAAATTTTTGCGCGACTCTTCCAAGGAGGAAAGGCAAGCCTTACCTTGACAGATGAATCCAACCCTCTTGATTCGGGAATTGAAATCTCCGCCAACCCTATGGGCAAAAGCCTGCAAAGCCTGGCGTTGATGTCGGGAGGAGAAAAAGCCATGACCGCCATCGCCCTGATGTTCGCAGTATTCAAAGTTCGACCCAGTCCTTTCTGCTTGCTGGATGAAGTCGATGCTCCGCTAGACGAAGCCAATGTCGTCCGGTTTCAGGAAATGCTAAAGGAAATGGCCATCAACACACAATTCATCATCATCACCCACAATCAAAAAACCATGACTTTTGCTAACGCACTTTATGGCATAACCATGGAAGAGCAGGGTGTCTCCAAAGCGGTTTCAGTTCACTTCAATTAACCAGCCTGACGCTGGCCTCAAATGGAAATATCATTTTCTGGCGGCCGTGATATTCTTCCTTAAATCTCGTGCCCCGAAGGGGTAAAAAAGTTATCTCGACTTAAGTAGCCCCAGGTACCTCCCACGCTAGTGGGCGTGGTACGTTATATTCTTTCTTAGCTTTCGTGCCCCGGAGAGGTATAATCACTTTACTTAATCTAATACCCCCTGAATATGGCCGAAGCAAAAGACATTGACGACAGTCTTGAATTCCTCCGGTATTTTGAAAAAAATACCGAGAACCCCGACCTGGGCGCCCTCATTCAGGAAAAATTAAGTACCGATAAAAAATCTTTAAATCTTTTAAGCTGCCAGCTTAATGAAGAAGATTTTAAAGCTATTGCCGGGTTTGGGCCCATTAAATCTGTCTCCTATTTGAACCTTGATCAGACCGGTTTAAACGCAGGAGGATTGCAATCACTCAGTGCTTCGGACTGTTTCTATAATCTGGAAAATCTTTCGCTTGGGAACAACAATCTTGACGATGAAGCCTTATTCTTCTTTTCCAAGTGTAATGCACTGGACCGCCTGAAGATCTTGAATTTATCCAGCAACGAGATCGGATCTCTGGGAGCAAAAGTTCTTTCTCTGTCAGAGGGCATAAGCAATCTGGAGCAATTAAATTTTTCATATAACCGCTTGGAACCTCTGGGCATCAAGTCGCTTGCCAATTCAAAAATTGGACGTCAATTAACAAGTATCAATCTTCGAGATACTGGGATTGGGGACGAAGGTTTAAAGTTTTTACAGCAGTCTCCGCCTCTTGAAAAAATCCATAGCATTGATCTCTCTGATAATAGTTTGACGGGTGAAGGAATGGAGGCTCTTGCACGATCCCAGGTATTTCCTAACCTTAAGGTTTTGATCCTGAACAATAACCATCTTGGAGATGATGGAGTCTATGCCATGGCAGAATCTTCCATGTTTGAAAAACTGGAAACATTGGTCATGCATAATAACGGGTTGACGACAGACAGCGCCTTTTCCCTTTCCCAATCAAAAACAATTACCCGACTCAAAACTCTGGACCTGAATAATAACGATCTTCGCGCAGAAGGAATAAAGGCCTTAGCAGAATCTACAAACATGAAAAATATGGAGGCCCTAGACCTGGGTGAAAACAAAATCGGGCAGGAAGGCGCAGAGGCTTTGGCGCGATCCCTCCATTTCTCTGGATTAAAATCTTTACGCCTGAACAATAATAATATTTGCGATAAAGGGGCTACAGCACTGGCCCAATCGGCTACACTGACCCAATTGGAATCTTTGTATCTTGAAAACGAAAATTGGATACATGCATCAGGCACCCTGGCAATTGCCAAGTCTAAAAACCTGGTCAGTCTTCGGCGACTAGTTCTTGCTCTAAATGCTATTGGCGATGATGGAGCTATTCACCTTGCCAATTCCCACCAACTCTCTGGTCTGCACTTCTTAAATGTTGCGGGTAACAAACTAACCCCAAAAGGAGAAGATGCCCTGCAAAAGTCCACGGCTTTGGCAAATATTCAAGTTCTGGAAATTGTTTGATGCAACAATACCTTTCTATTGGCTTTTGCTAAAAATTATCCGGCATAGGTATATTTTGACAGCCCCCCTTTTCTACAGGTTGATTTTCCCACCCCTGGTGATTTATATTACATAGAAGTGGTGAGTGTAACGCCGAACCCGAGGTACGGTTATGAGTGACATAAGACAAACGATCATAGATTCCCTGAGTTCCGGTTTATCGAAAAATTCTGAATTCCTGGAAACAGTTCAGGGCCTTGTCGAGACTGAGGGAGAAGAAACCTACCCCATTTTACTCAATGTATTAACCCACCTTGAGTTCAACACCAAGGATGCTAAGTCCAATTGGGATCAAATCATCAAGCATCAAAGCCTTTTGGAAACAAAACTCGAAAGACCCGTTAAATTAATAACCGCCATGTGCGACTATTTCAGCGAAGTCTCTAAAAACCTGCAATCACCAACAATGATTGAGTTAAAAGTGTTGGAGGAGACCCGGAAGGTCTCACGCTCTGATGGTTTGACAGGATTGTTCAACCGGCGATTTTTTGATGAAACCCTTGATGGAGAAATTAGCAAAGCCATTAGATATGATGGAAGTTTTTCTCTCATATTTTTTGATTTGGATAATTTTAAAAATCTAAATGATACCTGGGGTCATCAGGCAGGGGACTTAACCCTTAAGCGCGTGGCGGAAATCCTGATCTTGGAAAAGAGGACCGAAGACATTGCTTGTAGATATGGCGGAGAAGAACTGGTTCTTATTCTTCCTGAAACCCAGAAGATCAACGCACTGGTTATTGCAGAACGAATTCGACAGAAAGTTGAAGAGTTGAAGTTGGACTTTGATGGGAAATCGTTTGGCGTCACTCTAAGCGGTGGAGTCGCCTCTTATCCTACTGACGCAAAAGATATCAAGTCACTAATCCATGCCGCGGATGTCGCACTTTATCAAGCTAAAGAAAGTGGTAGAAACAGAATTTTCCTGCACGCTTTAGATAAACGACATTATATAAGGATAGATTTTGCGGGAGAAGTCCACGTGAGCAAAGTTGCTCTAGGGCATGAACAAATTAAAGTTCAAGGAAAAAATTTCAGTAGCTCAGGTTTACTTTTCGAAAGCCCCATTTCTATTGAAATCGGCGCTCAGGTCCAGGTTCAGATTACAGATCAGGGCATCGACAAACCCATTATTGTAAAAGCACTAGTCGCGCGGGTGGAAAAGTTTGACACCTATTATGATATTGGGATCGCGTTTTTGGAAATCGACGATACAGAGGGAAGCGAAATAGCACAGACCTTGGCTAAAAACCTGGGGATTCCCACCAACCAAATTAGCCAAAAATATAATACAGACGCTTAAAGTCGAGTCGCCAGTAAATTAAAGGTGTTTTGAGTCTTCAATACCTTATTTGCCAGCCATGCATGGAACCCATAGCGTCTGGCACAATATTTTTCGATTTTTAAAACTTCCAAACCCTCATCCAGCAAAATTTTCTGGACTCGGCTCGGATCAATTCCCCCAAATTGTCTCTGGTAATCCGAATGATGGTACTCCTCATCCAGCACCGAAATATTTCGCATATTCATTTCAGATCGATATAATTTTTCATCCAGCCAGGAAAGCGCGCGATGCAGAGCAAACCTTAACGGTGATTCAACCTCCTGCTTAAGCGGCTCGAAAAATATGACAAGTTGATTTCCAGAAGAAAGCCTTGCGCAAATTTTCCGAAGCACAGACTCATAATCAAAGAGATGATGCAATATTGCTGACAAGGCGATCACATCAAACTCTTCCTGATTTTGTAAAAGAAATTCTTCTACATCGCCCACAATAAATTGCGCCTGAGGTTGTAATTCTTCGGGGAGAGAGTCTTCAAATGCCTGAATCATTTCCTGCGACAAATCCAAACCCGTCAAACGGTATCCCCGGGATAAAAAACCCAACGAAAGGTAACCGGTTCCACAACCCAGGTCTAGAACTCTAGAATCCTGCTTCAGGGTAGAACACACTGCATCCAAAGTTTTTTCCAGAATAGCGGTTTGAAAAAAATTAGTCTGCTCAGGGTGGCGGGAAAGATATAGCCGATTTTCCAAAGCATGCACCCTTCGGTTTTCTTCCAACACCTTTTCTTTAGTGGCCGAGGATGCCATTGCAGATTCCATCAGGGCACAAGCTCTTCAAAAAAGAAACGTTTTTGGGTTTTCGATGTTTTGCATTCATTACAATTGATGCAGACATCGGGGAATTCTCCACTTTCATGCTGAGCACGTAATCGCGCAATTTCGCTACCCCTCCATAGGTCTTGCACATTATCTTGAAAAGCATTTCCCAGTTTTAGGGTGGCGTTATAATCGACGCAACAAGGAATCACCGTCCCATCCCATAAAACCACAAGCTTTCCATAGTCTTTTCCAAAAGGCTCCGGGCATGGCTCTTCTCTTGGGCTTTGAATCAGTTTGGGTTGTGTTCGAACATGATCGGCAATAGCTTCCCAATGGCCAATATAAGGATCGACATCCTCTTGAGTTTCTTCCTCTACAGTAAAAACTACGCCCATGCTTAAATCCGGTCGACGTTTTTCTTTTTCATTTTTTAGCCGAATAATATTTTTCTCAATTTTTTCGAGTTCCACGCCACGTATACGCTTAAACGTTTCAGCAGAACCATCAATGGAAAATCGGATGATATTAAGAGGACTATCAACAATCCTGCCAATCATTTTATCCGTCAACAAAGTTCCGTTGGTATTCATCACGATATATTTGACTCCCGCCCTATGAGCGTAGTCGAACATTTCGAAGATTTCCTTATGCAAGAGAGGCTCTCCCCAATTGTGCATACACAGATGCTCGAGCCCAGGGCAGTCATCAATAACTTTTTTGAATAAACCAAAATCCATGAACCCTTCTTTCCGTGTCATACCTTCTGTCACAAAACAAAACGTACAACGCAGGTTACAAGTATTGGTCGGCTCGATAATCAAAGAAGTAAGAGGCTTAATTTGCATCATTCCATCACCTTTCCCACAATATAGTCTGGGCGGCCCTGGATCTGGGAATGAACCCTCCCAAGATATTCTCCCAGAAATCCAATGGAAAGAAGTTGGACGCCGGCAAAAAATGCAAACACCGCCGAGAGAACAATAAAGCCCTCAATCAAAATTCCATTAGCCATGCGTTGATATAGTAAAAATGCCATCATGAGAAACCCCATTAAAGCTCCAAATAATCCCAAATAGGTCACAAATCTCAATGGCAAATTGGAGTACCCCGTTACAAGATCCCAGGATAGTTTAAACAAGGTCAGAAAACTGTATTTGGTCGTACCCTTTTTCCTGACATGGTGTTCCACTTCAATTTCCACACTGGGCAGTCCCATCCAGCTCATCAATACCGCCATGTATCGAGACCGGTCCCGACATGTTTCAATTTTATCTATCACGCTCCGACGCATTGCACGAAAAGAACTTAAATTTAATTTTACAGCATCTCCAAACAGCATTTGACCAAACCTGCATAGGAGCTTCGACCCCAGGACTCTCATCAATCCATCCTGTCTCTTTTTATGCACCGTTGTGACAAGATCGATATCCCTCGTCAATGCGGCAAGCAGTTTGGGAATTTCTTCTGGAGGATTCTGCAAATCCGAATCCAGTTGAACCACAATTTTTCCCCGGCTAATTCTAAATCCAGCCAGCACAGCAGACTGTTGACCAAAGTTCCGGGTCAACTGTACCAGACGCATTGTCCCTCCAGCCTCCTTGATCCGCTGAAGCTTTTCAAATGAGCCATCATCACTGCCATCATCCACAATCACAATTTCGTAAGAACGGTTTAATCCATCACAAACTTTTTTGAGCCGTAGACACAATTCTTCAACGATGGGTTCCTCGTTATACACAGGAACAACAATAGAAATTTCCGGGTTCGTATCCATATTTTTCGTTAGAGACTGCCATCGGGCTTGGCCCGATTAAAAGTTGGCACCGAGCAACTGCTTTCTCTGGGCTTTAAAAATTGAACTTTTTGTGACCTGTTCTTAATTTCTACCTCTCCCGTGAGAGGAGTCGGGCCAATATACTCCGATTGGCAGCAACCCAGGCATCCCGGAAAAATTCCTTCCGCCTTTAGTTTTTCTCTAAAATTGCTAATGCGTTCCGACTGCCAGGCCGAAGGACCGCTATCATTATTTACATTACCTACTCGAAAATGCGGGCAACTGAAAACATCTCCATAGGCCGAAAAAGCCACCTTCGTCCAGGGGATATAGCACCGATAATCCTGGTAAGAACTTTTGTTGCTGTAGTAGCGGACAATCTCATCCACCGTAATATAGTTCGGCGAAAATCTCAGCTTTGTCCCCTTCCCTTTACTTTTCCCTAGTAAAAGATCCAACTGCTCCCGCAAGAGCTCGGGTTCGATTTCCTCTACAGGGGTCGTGAGCCGTTGCAAGTGGTCGTCCTGATCATAATCCTTTCCATGCCAGTATGTGGCCGGACTACTTAAAACAAAATTAGCAACGTTGACATCCAGTTTATTTGCATATTCATACAACAGTACCAGTTCCCTCACATTTCCTCGATTGATAACACAAGTCAGGTGAATGAGCGGAAACTTTGATTTCAATTCCTTGCGCTTTGCCACCAGCCTTTCCAGTCCTTGCGTGGTCTTTTTAAAAGAACCGGGAATGGTTGTGATGCGATCGTGCAGAGCTTCTTCTCCCTCAAGCGAAACCCCCATGTAAAATAAACCGGAACCCCAAACAGATTTCAACCTTAGCCGCATGAGATCTTCTACAACCTTTTCGCTCAAGGTAGTCCCATTGGTAATGATATGGACTTTGTGCCTCTGCGTGGCGAACTCAAGGATATCCATGAAATCACTTTTCATGAATGCCTCGCCCCCCGTGAAAGTAATCAGTGAAAACCGGGGAAGTTTTGAAATCGCTTTTTTCACTTCCTCGCTCGACATTTCGTTGGTATATGTTTTTTTAGTTTCTGTTTCTTCAATTATTTCCAGGTAATGGCACATATCACAACGCAAGTTGCACCGATAAGTCACCTCGAAAAAAGCCTGAACCGGGGGCAAGGCAAATCGCGGTGCCAGATAGAACGGCAGAAACGAATAAATTCGCGGCAGGATTTTTTGTAGGGATTTGAAATCCATCATAATGGAATGCCTATGGACAACGGATCGGTTCCGCTTGTTTCAGAATGCCTAAGCTTTGCTTCCCACAGTTGAACAATAAATCAATGGCAGATAAATGAGGAACAAACCCAGGATACCTTTGCGGGTAAACCGGATGCTCATAATGTTGATACTCCAGTTCAATTCCCTGACTGGAAAAATCTTTCTCCGAGATATAATCACTCGCCGACTCACCGCTCAAATAATGCGTTGCTCCCAATTCGCGGCAAATCGAAAGAAGCCTCTCCGTTTTTGTCCCAGATATTTTCATCTCCGAGGAACGCAGTAGGGGAGTTTCAATGCCTATCTCTTCTTGGAGGAGACGAATCGTTTCCAGACAAAGATCAAATAAGAATTCCCAATCTTTTGCGTACAACTGTTCGCATCTGGGAAAATAATTTTCAAAATAAGGCGACTTGCAATAATGCAGGCGAAGGGATTGCAAATGCTTTTTCCGCCATGATACCGAATTATCGATACGAGTCTCTAAAAGGCTTTGAGTAAACCGGCTTTTTTGCAGAACCGGCACCGTTAACCAGGCCCAACCCTCTCCCACTCGAATTCGGTTGCGGTTTCTCCAGTCTCGACGCGTGTATTGCACATCATCGAGAAGGACGAATTTATCAGAGCGGCTCATTTGCTCGAAAAAACCTAACCACGGCAAATAAGAAGGTTGAAGAATAGTAACCCGCATAAACTTTATCCTTTAGGAGCCCAGAGTTCTTTCATCCACATCACCCGTTCCCACCACTGGCGATTATTCTGGTAAAACTCAATGGTGCGCGCGAGGCCTTCATCCAATTCAATTTTCGATTCCCATTCCAGGCACTCAAGAGATTTTTCTGTCGAAGAAATATGTCGGGTCACTTGACCGGGACGATCTTCAATGAACTGCAATAAGCTATCGGGCTTGTTCAGTAACCGCAATATTCTACGGGCAATCTCCACCACTGAGGTGTCGGTGCCTGTTCCCAGGTTGATCGTTTGACCTAATACCCGGTCGCGCTCTGAATGCAAAACCCGGTCCAGCGCTTCACAAGTATCTTCCACATACATCCAATCGCGAGAACTTTCACCGTTACCGTGAATGGTCAACGGCTGGTCCAATAAAGCACTGACAATAAAATTTGGAATTGCCTTTTCCAGATGCTGACACGGTCCGTAATTATTAAATGGACGAATAATGACCGCTGGCAAATCGTAGGTCTTGATATAAGAATAGATCAACCTGTCTGCCCCAGCCTTCGCTGCCGCATAAGGACTCATTGGATTAAGCGGATGCTCCTCGTCCATTGGAGCGCGGAGAGCCGTTCCGTAAACTTCGGAAGATGAAATATGCACAAACAATTCGACCGGATTATTCACAATCGCATTAGCCACCACCTGCGTACCAATGACATCCGTCTCAAAGAAAATCGCATTATCATAAATCGAGCGGGTCACATGCGATTCCGCCGCGAAATGCACAACAATATCCGCTTCAGAAACCAGCTTGTTTACAATATCGGGGTGGGTGATATTGCCATGAAAAAATTTGAAATGGCCATTGGACTTCAGGCTGGGAGGAATATTGTCCAGATTGCCGGCATAGGTTAAAGCATCCAGCAGAAGGATTTTGGTGTCCGGATAACGTTGGTGAATGAATTTGATAAAATTACTACCAATAAAACCAGCGCCACCCGTTACCAATATAGTTTTTTGAGATCCGTTCATAGCCCGTATCAAGAAATCCGTTTCAGTACCATTATATATAAGAGTCCAGTATATCTTTACGGAAAACTGAGGTAAATCCTTTAGCGGAAAGGCCTCCGCCTGCAAACCACAGGAGCAATTTGGCGGTAAAGCTGGCGACCACCGAAGGAGTGGAGTCTGCTTACACCGGGCGGGGCCCGGTCAGGGAACCATTTTGAGGAGTTCATCGATGGTTTTTTCTATGCCTTCGGCCACCTCAGAGATACTCTGACCCACCATATAGGCCGGAGTGGAGACAATATGATTTTCTTTATCGAGGACAAAATCCCGAGCCGAGCATTCCTGATGCTTGCTGCCCATTTCTTCGATCATGCCACTGCCATCCTTGTCATTACCGATGGTCAACGTAGGTTTGGATGATTCCCCTTCATAAATTTTAGCCATCATGGCAGGGGCGATGCATAACACCGCTTGCGGCTTCTGTTTGGCTATGAACTCTTTCACCAATCGCATGACATCCGGATGGACATCGCAGTCGGACCCTTTTTCCGCAAAACTGGAAAGGTTTTTCGCCGCGCCGAATCCACCGGGAAAGACCAAAGCATCAATATCATCCGCCTTGACCGCGTTGATATCGCGGATTTCTCCACGGGCAATGCGAGCCGATTCCACCAACACGTTACGTTTTTCTCCCAGCATTTCCTCGCCATTATGGTGATTGATCACATGCATCTGTTCCACATCGGGGGCCATGCACACCGCCTTGGCGCCAGCCCGATCAATCGCCAATAACGTGATGACCGATTCATGTATCTCCGCCCCGTCAAACACCCCGCATCCTGATAGCACCACACCTATTTTTTTCATACTTATTTTCCCCCTGAAAAATAAAAACAGAGATTAGTTTTGCATTAAAAACCCATTTTACCACCCCCTGACGGCGGACGCCAGCGCAACCCTGGGTCCAGTAGGGCAGTGACGCAACCGCCCCAAGGTTAAAGTCACCCAAAGTCCATCGAAGAGTCGACTTGTAATCCTCATTATCCTTTCAATCCACATATCAATCCAGTAAAATCCGAGTTCGGAAACAGCGTTTGTAATACTTCCTAGCCTAGCTTTATCAAATTAATACTTTTAAATAAAAAGCTTCCCCATGAGCAGCGAAAAACTCACAAAAGAACAAAAAGAAAAACTCAAATCTCTAGAGCCCCAACTTCAAAGAGCTGAGGAGACCAGGAACTATGAAGAAGCAAAACGAATTACTTTTAAAATCCAACAACTATTAAGACCGACAAGACATGAAACTCGATTAATGCAGACCAAAAATAGGCTATTTGAAACAGCTATGGAATGTGGAGAACTAAGTATAGCAATTAAAGGGTTTCTAGGGGTTAGAAGAAAGGTTGCAGAAACCACAAGGCTTTACTTAGAAGCAACATCATTACTTGCTATATGTTTTTTAAGGAAACGTGATCTCAAATCCGCAAGGCCCTATATGGTCGAAGCTCTAAAGTGTGAGAAAAACATTAAATCAGAAGCAAAAAGAACCCAATTCAAAGCAAGTTTAGCAAAAAGATTCAACGACGAGGCTCTATTGTCTTCACTCGCTATCGAGGGGTTGGAAAACTTAAACCCAGAAAGAGTACAAAAGGATGCAGGAAAATTAGTTTGTGAAAATACTGAAGACGAAATCTTGGCGCTTCTTGGCTCCGAAGTATCAAGTAGCACAATAGAATTCGTCGAGGAAGTTAATAGAGAATCACAGAAATTACTTACTTTTAAAGAAAAAAGGATGTTGCCAGCATACGTAGAAATAAAAGAAAAAAGGAAACTGGGGAAAAGCGTATTATCTGCATTTGAGAGAATTCTTTGGAAGTCCCTATGCGACAAAGAGAGCGAAGTGTACAAAATGTGGTTTACAAACGGCATGCAAGCAGTTCTAGATAAAAAATATATTACGACCGCTATTATTGCCGCATTATCGGGGTTAAGCATTGGGGTTTATGCAATTGCCGTATATGCAACTGCTCTAATCATAAAAATGGGAATTGAGGCGTTTTGTGATGTACATGAACCTAAAAATTTAATGGACTTAAGAAAATAATTCCCAAAAATTATTCTCAACCACAGGTTTCAACAGAAAACAAAATATGACTAATTGGATTAAAAGTAATTGGCCAGGGTGGCTTTCCGGCATAGTAATTTTCTTAGCTCTTGGGGTCTTTATTGGGAATAAAACGGAAACTGCCGCACAAATTGGTGATTTCTTTGCTGGATTTTCCGCCGCACTCGCCTTCATATGGCTGATAGCTGGTTTTATGCAACAAAGAAAGGAGCTAGTTCTCCAAAGACAAGAACTAGCTTTGCAAAGAGAAGCTCTTGAACAGCAAAGAGAAGAGTTGAATAGAATTGGGAAATACGCTGCCTTAGATCAAATATCGAAAATTTTGAAAGAATTTGAAGACTCTTTACCCAAAAAGAATATTCAAGGCATAACTAAAATTGAAGATTTAAACCAAATATTCATGCCTGAATTTGCTAAAGCAGTAAAAATATTAGAACCCTCCGCTCACATTGATATTTCAAAAACCTATCTCGAATGGGCAAAAATTGAAGGGGTTTGCAAAGAGTTTTTATCCGCAATAATGTCGGTAGTTATTTTACATAACGAATCTAGCGAAGAAGCTGATCTCAAATTTCTTGAAGGTGAGGATGATGCTGAATATATTTATTTCAATTATGATTCAATAAAAAATATCCGCCCATTACGGAATTATATTGGCTCAGCACATTTTCTAGCAACTCAAATAACTTTATGTACACCTGGCTTGAAAAAAATGGAATTAGCAAACATAGAGACTATCGAAAAAATTGATCCAAAGTTGATTAATAGAGAGGGTGTGGATAAGTTGCGCGCTGAAATTGCAGAAATTGATAGAATTAAGAAAAAATCTGAATAATATTGCACATCTAACTAACTGCTACTACGGCCAGTAGTTATATACAATCGCCTATCTTTGCCAAAAACTTTGGGAGTTATTTTCATGTCAGGGAGATCTTGCACACTGGTGTTTCCCGGAAAGAGTCTCACAATTTTATGCGGTTTTTAAAAAGTTTCTAGCACTGAAATAGGCCCCAAACAGGCCTATGTTTTCCCCCAGTGCTGTGGGAACTATTTCGGGGATGTTTTTCAACAAGGTATATTGTTTAATAATTTCCGGATCGGGAATAATCTTATTAAACTGCTTAAGGCCTAAAGAACCCATAATGATAATTTTTTCCGGATCGTACGCATTGATTAAATTTCCAATTCCATAGGCATTGTAGTGCTTCACCTTGTTCACAGTTTCCTGAAATTGAGAGTCCTCGAATATTTCCTCTGCCGTCAATTTTTGTCCCATTTTCTCAACCGTTTTTTCAACTCCCACACCTGAAGCTTGTGCCGCCCAGCAACCATTATGCCCTAAACAGGGGTTTGCCAAGTCGGGGTTTGTTTCGAGAACGATGTGCCCGATCTCAGTTTGTCTATTATATAAACTTCCATTCACTATGACTCCCACACCAATTCCCGTACTGATGGTCACCAGGCAAAAATTTTTTATTTCATTAAATTGTCCCAGAGCGAGTTCTCCCTGACTGGCCATGTTGAGATCGTTGCCAATTAGGAGAGGAACATTAAAATAATCTCCGAGAAGACAGGAAAAATCTATTTCTTCATCAAACTCTAATGGTTTTGATCCCAGCAATATCATGCCTTCTACAGGACCAGGAAGTGCCATGCTAGCGGCCTGAATTTGACTTAAGGGTGCTTCCGGGTGCGCCTTTCTCAGCGAAGAGGAAATTCTTTTGATTTGCTGAACTAGAGAACCAACATTATTTTTTTCTGTTTTTTCATTAATAAAAGGTTCTTCTATTTTACCGTCAACAATAAGTGCGGCCCTGATATTGGTTCCTCCAATATCGTAGCACTCAATAAACCCATTTTTATTGTCGGCGAGATTATTCATGTATATTTCTCAAGTTGAGATGCGGCCAACTCATCCAGCGCCCATTCAACATTTCCTGTCAGGGGCCGAATTTTTCCCGCTGGCAAACCCCTGTTCTCTGATGGAGAGTTCAAGATTCGGGAAACGATGGCAGCCTTATCCTGACCTGAAACAATAACGGTTATTCGCTTGGCCGCGTTAATCACCGGCAAGCTTAAGGATATTCTTTTTTGTCCGGTATCCGGGTGAGTGGTGACCCCACATAACTGGCTTGTCGAGCTTGCAAGAGTGGATCCGGGAAAAATAGATGCAGTATGCCCATCCGTTCCGACACCCAGAAAAATCCAATCCAAACTTGGGTTCTGCCCCTTGCCAGGCGCGAAGTGTTTCTTCAGTTCATCCGCATATCGGTTGGCTTCAACGACTGGATCATTTTCTCCATGGATTCGATGGATATTTTCTTCGGGGATGGATATGTCTTTCAGCATCAAGTTACTAGCAAGTTTAAAATTGCTTTCGCTATGATCCGGCTTTACGCAACGCTCATCCACCCAAAAAATATGGACAATATCCCAGGGGATCCTTTTCCATTTTTCAAATTCCGGTAAATGCTGGAACACATTGCGGGGAGTGTTCCCTCCAGACAGACCGAGGTTAAAAGTCGTTTGTTTGTTCAATGCTTGATTAGCACCTTCAAACCAATCATCCACCAAGGCGCCACAAAGACTTTTAAAGCTGGAAAACACTTTTACGTTATCACTCAAACCACAAATATTTTATAAAGTTTTTCGGGTTAATATTTACTTAGATTTGATCGCATGGCCACCAAACCGATTTCTTAATCCGGCAAGGACCTTCATGCTGAAAGATTCGGGTTGCCGTGACCTTAATCTTGATAAAAGGGATAAGGTAATGACTGGGGCAGGCACATTAAGATCGATTGCGGTTTGTACCATCCACCTTCCCTCGCCACTGTCCTCAACATGATCTTTAATTTTAGAAAGCTTTGGGTCTTCCTCAAATAAACTTTCCGCCAACTCAAGAAGCCAGGATCGGACCACGCTTCCTTTTTGCCAAACTTTACTTATTTTGTGCATGTCAAGATTGAATGACGATTTCTCCATCACCTCAAAGCCTTCGGCATAGGCCTGCATCATGCCATATTCAATTCCATTATGAACCATCTTCACAAAGTGACCGGCACCACTAGGGCCACAATATAAAAATCCATTTTCCTGGGCCAGAGCGCTAAAAATTGGGTCCAGTTTGGAGCAGGCTGTTTGATCGCCTCCTACCATCAAGCAATATCCATTTTCTAATCCCCAAACCCCACCACTGGTTCCACAGTCGACAAAATTAATTCCCTTTTTCTCTAGCTCAAAGGCATGACTTTGCGTGTCTCGCCAGTTGGAATTTCCTCCATCAACAATTGTATCTCCTGCTTTCAATACTTTGGCTAATTCTTCAATATTCTCTTTTACAGGGTTACCTTCTGGAACCATGAGCCATACAATACGATGTTGCGGTAAATTCTCTACCAATTCAGCAATAGAATTCATCCGTTCAATATCTTTTCCAAATCTGTCGGCTGAAAGATTTGGGTCATAGGCAACAACCTCATGCCCATTTCGAAGCAAACGTTCCACCATATTGGATCCCATTTTTCCAAGCCCGACAAAACCGATTTTCATTTGACACTCCATCAATTTAATTTTGGAGACAAACACACTAATTAAGACAGCATAACCTTTTTTATTCTAAAACCATATCCCCTTGCCTTCACAGAAAACACAAATAAAAGCAAGAGCTATCGTTGCTAGAAGGCTAAGAACGGGTGATAGGGAGTCGGCGGTCTTTGCCGAAAGCTTTAGGAGTAATTTTCACACCCGGAGGACCCTGCCGACGTTTGTATTCATTCAAATCCACCAACCGGGCAATGCGCTTTATTTCAGATTTGGATAGACCGGCAACCTTGATTTCTTCTATGGATAAATCCTGTTCGATATAACGCAATAAAACCGGGTCGAGCAATTCATAGGGAGGTAAAGAATCCGTATCCTTCTGGTCAGGTCTGAGTTCTGCCGAAGGTTCCTTGGTTAAAACATTTTTAGGAATAATTTCTCGCTCTCGATTTAGCCAATGACAGAGCTCGTAAACCAAAACTTTAGGCACGTCTTTGATCACGGCAAATCCTCCCGCCATATCTCCATAGAGCGTGCAATACCCCATACTGATTTCACTCTTGTTGCCAGTGGTCAAAACCATCCAGCCAAATTTATTTGAGAGCGCCATTAAGAGATTACCCCGGATGCGAGCTTGCAGATTCTCTTCCGCCAGATTTGGCATCGTCCCTTTAAAAGCATCTTTCAAAATAGAATCGTAAGATTTCATGGCCGACTCAATGGGAAAGGTGAATGTTTTAATATCTAAATTTTTCGCCAGTGCCAACGCGTCGTCAATACTGCCTTTAGAAGAATATGGAGATGGCATCAGCACCCCGATCACGTTGTGAGACCACAACGCATCGACCGCAATCGCGGCTGTCAGGGATGAGTCGATTCCCCCACTCAAACCTATAACCACTTTGGAAAATCCGTTTTTATGAATATAATCGCGGGTGCCCAGCACCAAGGCCGAATAAACTTCTTCCTCTTCCGATTTTTTCCTGTAAACACCGGCGGGCAGTTGGGGAACTTTTTTAATATTGGCTTTCGACAAAGTTGCCGGGGCGCGGTAAGATCGGATTCCTCTGGCTACTGGCTTTCTATTCTTCGGTGACAACGCCACCTCAGCAAAAATAATTTCTTCTTCAAACGAGTTTCCCTGGGTGATAATTTTCCCCTTTGCATCCACCACCAGGCTTTGGCCGTCAAACACCAGCTCATCCTGCCCTCCAACTAAATTGACATAAGCAATCGGACACTTATAACTTCTGGCACGTTTGATGATCATCTGCCTTCGCGCCTTGCCCTTGCCTTTATGATAAGGGGAAGAAGATATGTTTAGAATAAAGTCCACGTCCTTACTCAGGGTTTTGCCCGGTCCAGATTCCCCCCAAATGTCCTCGCAGATTGTCAGACCGATTTGCGCACCTTTCAAGAAGAACCGGACGGGTTCATCCCCTTCTGTGAAATAGCGCTTTTCATCGAACACCCCATAATTTGGAAGAAGTGTTTTTCGGTATGTGCCGATATGTTTTCCGTTGCACATCAGGGCGGCGGAATTATAAAGATGTTTCCCTTTTTGTTCGGCGAATCCAATCACGGCTGTCAGGCCACGTGTATAGGGAGCGATTTTTTTTAAGGTTTCCCGGCAATTTTTGATGAAACTTTTTTTGAACAGTAAATCTTCCGGAGGATAACCTGTGACAATGAGTTCCGGGAACAACACTATATCAGCACCCACCTTTCGGGCCTGGGCACATGCCGACTTCACCTTTTCCGCATTGGTTTTGAATCCGCCTACCAGACCATTGACCTGCGCAAGCGCTAAGCGAAGGGAAACACCGGAATCGGCACTGCCTTGCTTTGTTTGCCTCCCTTTATTTGTGACTTTTCTCATAAAATAATACTTACTCAAGGAAAAAACCGATGCCTATTTCGAGTTCCTCTGGAGTATACTACATTCCAAAAATTAACCCCATTACCAACCCGATGGTCTGAGTTCAAGACATATTTGAAATATTATGAGTGAATCGAATCCTGCTGAGGAAAGCATCAAGCATTCCATTCGAAAAAATGGATTTCCGGAGAAGATTGTCAGGCTTCCCTTCAAACCTGTTTATGATGCCTGCAAAAAACACGGGACCTCGCTCACCGACGTGTTGGACAAACTACAGGATGAACAGATTTTCGGCAAGATCATTGGCAACCATCTTGAGTTTCGTTCGCGCGAAAAAATAGATTTTAAACCAACCGAGGCTTCCGACTCCGAAGAGTTTTCCTGGCTCAAAGGTGCCTCCAACCTGAAAGGGTTTCAGGATGCAGCCAAAGATGCAATGGGGGAGATGACCCCAGAGAAAATGGCCGAGGCTCGGAAAATGGTCGAAAATATGAGCGATGAGGAAAAAATGAACCTCGTGAAAATGTTCACCCAGCGGTTTGATTCTGGAAATAAAAAATAAGCCTATGTTGATATTCGCCAAAGAAATTGGCCAAAGAGAGCACCATCACGAATTGGAAGATAAGCTGCCCGAATTGAAACAGTATATGGAATACCAACGCAAACTGTTTCCTTATACCGTGGTGCGGGCGGGATTGGACCTGGCCTACAAGGAAGTTGATGACATTATGAATTTTGTCGACAACGACTACCACCCCCCGGAAGATTCTTCTCGACAAGAGTACCCCGCCGATGTCCAGCAATGGTACAGAAACCGGTTTCCCTGGTCATCGGCCTTTCTGAAAATGGAAGACATGCATTTCGTACTGGTTACTCTCATCAAGTCGATGGATTCGTTTCGCACTCACGAATCAGCCAGCGCCTATCACTGGCCCGTGCTCTACGATTGTGTCCACAATATCATTCAGGTATACAATAGTCTGGTTCGGGACGACCCTGGTAATTCCCGAGACATTCATTTGAGCAATGGGGTAGAGGTTAACTTTGATGACTTCATCAATAACTACTGGTTCGATCTTGATTTTATGGTTTTCTCTCAGGCTGATTATCCCCACACCCGCCATCAGGAAAGAAAAAATCTTTTAGAAGAAGAAATCAAGGACATCATGTCAGAAGGCGTGGAGCCTCTCGTCGCACTGGAAAAACTGGAAGCCCCCTTTACTCTTGAAGACTCCACCCTCAAACTTCTCCGACGAGACCCTGTTGAAACCCGGTATCTCGAATTAAAAAGCAGTCCTGAAACGGGCAACCAGTTTGACCGAATCTATAAGAAATATGTCGAGGACCCCCAACACGGCAAACTGAGAATAATCGATGCTGAGTATCTAAAAAACTTACCTCTAGCCATGGCTGGCGATCCCCCCGCCTAGGGGGTAAAACCAAGATAACCCGATTCGCTTTTCTGGATGTGGAGCGGTTTTTTCATGCTAATGGAAGCCGTGTCACCAACCTTTTGCTCCCTCGATTTTTTCCTTTTAGCGGTTCTCTGCCTGGCTCGAGATTTTTTATCCGGAGTTTTCGCCACTTCAAGATTAGTATTTTTTGTTCCACCCCAAAAAGATTGGCTCACTTCCATCCCTTCAAATTTTCCAGCGGTTCCTTCTGCCAACTCAACCAGCTCAAAACTTTTGCTGAATATATCCATGGTAAAGGGTCCATTGGAAGATCCAGCAACAAGGTCTACAGGTGTCTTTCCTTGAAAATCAGGAGCTTTAAGTTCAAAAGTACCGAAACTAAGCTGTTGGGTAGTCCCAAAAGCGAGTTGACCCAGAGTTTTTCCAGAATTCCCTAACACCTGATCCTTGATATCCCGGCGAGTGAAGGAAAGCCCACCCTTAGGAAAACCAGTAAAAGAAACTACCGCGTTATCAATTCCAGAAATAGATCCCTGATAAGAAACATCGACATCTCCCGATCCAGCCTGGTCAATTTTAAAAACCTCAAGGCTATCAGTTTCGAAGATGTTGATATCCCCGGATGTTGCATTATCGATATCCACAGATGAAACTGTGGTCTCTATAGCATTAAATTCTGTTCCAAATCCGGTCACCAAATCTGCCACAAGCCTGCCATCTGCCGCATCAATATCTAGAGATGAATCGCTATCCCCATCAAACGCACCGCCGCTAGTCGACGTCAAGGTTACTGCTGCATCGGAAGAACTTGTGGTCTGGAGCAAGCCGAGGGTAATATCTTCATCTGCAGATAGAGCCAGGGTTCCGGTACCCGCGTCAAATACTGTTCCATCCACCATGGTCAAGGCTCCACCTGATCCGCTGGAATCAGAATCGTTGTTTGCCGTGACCGTAATGTTTCCGGTCGTGGTGGTCAAATCGCCCGAGGCAGTAAAAATAATATCGTCATCTGCCAACAGGCTGATTGAACCTCCGGCTGTTGCCGCGCCCGTCGCATTCAGGGAATTTCCTCCACCCACCGTTACATTGAGGTCTCCTCCAACGGTAGAAGTGGAAAGGGTCACTGCATTATTACTGGTCAATGTCGCATCACCGGATGTCCCCGAAGTGTTCAAACTTACGGCACCGGTGAAAGAATTCGAGGTATTGCTAAGTGTAATCGCCTGATCGGAGACATCTGTCGTGAAACTGGCTGTTCCCCCAATTGTTAAAGCTCCGGTATTAGTAATCGCTCCTCCTGACGTGACGCTCAAATTTCCAGTAGTCGTCACACCCACTCCAAAACCTACTCCCGACCCAGCATCCAAGGTCAAGCTACTGAATGAAGAAGCGGTCGTTGAAAAGGTCACCGAAGAGGCAGAGTTCAAAGTAAGTGCTCCAAAGCTTGAGGAAGATACGCCCTCAACAATTATGATCCCATTCGATGTGTTGCCCACGGTCAGACTGCCAGCGGTGATTTGGCTCAGTTCGCTATCTGTCAGGGAAAAAGTTCCTGTACCCGACCCCAAACCAATGGTTGAACCAGATTGGGCCGTTAGGAGAGTCGTACCGGCTGTGCCGGAAGTGATCGCCCCGGTTGAATTGAAAGACATACTATTAGAAGTGATGGTCAATGCGTTGTTGTTGGTAGTGAGTGTCTTGCCAGCCGAGATCGAAAAATCTCCGGTACCGTCACCATCCGAATCCGAGTTGAAACTGGTCGTTCCATTTGTTGTAAGACTTGAAGTGAGCGCGATTCCATTTTCCGCGTTCACCGTCAGACCTTGGAAAGTGGAGTCCGATGTTCCAAAAGTTACCGAGGAACCAGAAGCCGTCGCGTTCAAAGTGAGCGCTCCAAACTGGTCAGTGTTGCCGGAGGAAACTCCATCAACAGCAATATTTCCATTGGTTCCATCACCAATGGTGAGACTGCCAGCAGTGATTTGGCCCAGTTCAGTATCTGTCAGAGAAAAAGTTCCGGTACCAGAACCCAATCCAATGGTCGTTCCAGACTGAGCTGTTAAGAGGGTGGTTCCTGCGGTTCCACTGCTCAAGGTCCCACTGAGAGTCAAGCTTGTCGCGGTAATAGACAGGGCATTGTTCCCGGTGTTCAATGCCTCACCGGAAGCAAGGGTAAAAGTTCCCGTACCATTATTATCTGTATCGGCATCGATTGTCGTGGTTCCTGCCGATGTCAAGTCATCATTGATAGTGATGCCATTGGTCGCATTGAGAGTAATAGCCCCTGCTGCAGATATGCCCACTGTGGCTGCGGTTAAAGTGATGGCACCTGCTTCAGCCGTTAGAATTGCCCCGGAGGATAGAGAAAGGCCTTTTGCACCAGACAAAGTGAGGTCACCTTGTCCAGTAATGGTTCCGCCACTTTGACCGATCGTTAATAATCCGGAAGAGCTTAAACTGGTTGCTGCGGCAAAGGTAATGGCTCCGTTCACCAGATTTAGATCACCGGTACCACCAATATTGCCCAGTTCAGTAGAAGTAAGATTCATTCCAAATCCAGAACTAAACCCAATCCCCAAAGAACCACCGTCTGAAACATTGATGGTCGTCGATCCTGTTCCGCTATTAAGAGAGCCAGTTAGAGCTAGGTCATTCGCTGTGAGGGTCAGCGCATTGTTGGTCGTCGATAAAGTACCTGATGAAATGGTGAAATCTCCCGCCCCGCTATTATCGAGGTCCGCATCCAGAGTAACCGCACCATTTGCAGTGAAACTATTTCCAAGAGTAATTCCCGAATTCGCGTAGAGTGTAGCGGCCCCAGCTGCGTTCAGGGTATTGCTGACCGTAATACTTCCATTTGAGGAAAGCGTCAACGCTCCATTGGCGGTGATCGTACCTCCCGATGCACCCAGAGTAATATTTCCTGCTGATGAGGTGATGGTCATTCCACTTGCAAGTGAGAGGGAACTCCCTCCTTGTAGACTGATGTTGCCAGCCCCTGTTAACGTGCTATTGCTTAGGGTCAAGCCTGTACTAGCAGTCATGGTCACCGCCCCTGCGGAAACCAGTGCATTATTAACGCTTATTGTCGAAGCCGAAGAAGTAAGAGTCAGGTCCCCTGATGAGGTGGTGCTGCTTGCCGCAAGAGTCAAGGCATTTGTCGAACTAAAAGTGGCGCCGCTTCCTAGTGTTAACGTTGAAGAATTTGCGTTGATGTTTAATGAGCCTGAGCTAGTGGATATGCCATTGTTCAAGGTAATTCCATTGCTAGCAGAAAGTGAGATGTCTCCTGTCCCGCTCATGGTTCCAGTCATAGTGATGCTGGAAGGGGCGGAAAGGGTCAAATCACCTGCGGTGACCATGCCACCACTGGCGGCACTCAAAGTAATATTTCCCGCGCTGGTCAATGTGGTGCCGCTGGCAAATAAGATATTGTCATTTCCCGAGAGAGTATCTACGGTGCTATCAGAGTCTCCATCCAAAGACAGAGCTCCGGTAGTGGTGGTCAGATCTGAGTTGACCTCTATGCCATCTACTGCGTTAGCGGTTAAAGCTGAAAATGTGGAAGCCGAACCCTCAAAAATAATCGCACCTTTTGAACCGGATAGATGCGCATTCACATTGAGCTGCACTCCATTGGTGAAACCAGATGTATTTGCTGTAGTCAACGCATTAACATAGATGTCTCCATTGGTTGCAGTAGAGTTTTGCGCGTCTTCACTGTTCGAACCATCATCTCTCAAACCACCGATGACGAGTTCACTGCCTGACATTTTGGCAAGCTCCGAAGTGCTGATAAGCATGGAACAGAATGTAGAGCATGTCGTGGTAGAGCTGTCTCCAAGTACTATTTTGCCGGCAGTAGATTCACTATTGGCATGGGAGATAATGATTCTTCCTGTGCCACTGGCCAGAGAGGCGGATCCAGTTAACGATAAGTCGTCACCGGTCAAAAATATGTCTCCGCCATTGGAAGCCAGACTCCCCAAATTCAAGGCTCCGGTTGCAGTAAAAATTATATCTCCACCATTAGTGGAAATGGTGTCACTCGAACTCGCGAAAGTTATCGTTCCGTTCGTCACTGTAAAGGTCACTGAATTTCCGCTGCCTTGTTGCAAGCTCAGTGTGTCGCCACCAAGATCATTCAAGGTAATACTATTCGTAGCCAGAAGTTCGATATTGGTTGTACTGGAGATGGCTTCAAGTTCCGTATCATAAATTGTTGCGGTTATAGCACCACTGGTCGCTGCATCCCCAATAGTAATGTCATCTGGATCGAGAAGAAGGGTACCGGTTTTTCCATTAGGAGCAGTGGTATCCACTAAACCATGAAAATATAATTCCTCTTTTCCGGAAACTTCTACAAATCCGCCATCCCCAAAATATTGACCGCCCCGGCCTTTGACGATGCCGTAAAACCGCATTCGCCGATCCGCCCAGAAAATGACCTTTCCGCCATTACCGCTGGTCACCGCATCGGCATAGGTTTGGGTATCGGGTCCGATATAAGAATCCGTGGCGTTGGGAACCGAGCCCTGACCCTGATAGTCGCCACCAAAAAGGAGTGTCCCGCCGCCCAGATCGCCCGAAACATCTATGAGGCCATTACCAGAAAAATCCAGCATGTCACCTAAAACATGAACCGTGCCTCCCGTCTCCCCCTGCCCGTAACCCGAGGCATCCAGCGTACCAGATACGTTAACTTCCCCTGCGTCACCGCCCATGAGAATGATTTGCCCATTTTTTTCAGATACTGAACGCGCTTGGATCACTCCATCCATATTGATCACACGGTCAACAATATTCTGAGCGGCATTGACATCCAACCGAACCATCCCGCCATCGGCAAAGATACTTCCGCTATTGGAGACCAGCGAAGTTAATGCTTGTCCATTTATTCCTGTCACCTGTCCCATCACCTGGCTGTCTACTCCCAGATTAATGAGTTGGTCTCCATACAAGTCAACGGTAAAGGTTTTTCCGGAAGCAAGGCTCACCTTACCTAAACGAGCGTTGATGATCCCCATGTTTTGCACACCCGGAGCAACCAAAGCAACCAGTCCACCCTCGGCCGCAGTAATAATGCCCTGATTGACAACTGTTGAAGAAAGGCTTGAAGGCACACTGAAGTTATAATTTCCGTTTAAAAAATCCGTATTAGATATGTTGCTGGTCGTGGCGATCAAACCATTAACATCCACCTGCGCATTACTTCCAAAAAGAACACCATTGGGGTTGATCAGCCAGAGATCGCCATTGGAAGTTAACTTACCGAATATATTCGAAGGATCATTGCCCGTCACTCGATTCAGTGTTACCCCACCCTGAGATAATTGAAAGTCAACATGTTCGGTGCTCTCAATCCCGAACGCCTGCCAATCGATGATGGCCTTTTCGGTGCTTTGCTGAATGATTATTTGCTGAGAAGAAACAGAATCAATAGTGGCTGATCCTGCTTGAACTGTGCCCCCGGTAGGAAGGGCAAAAACCATGGAAGGAAAAATTCCAATCAGATAGGTTAAAAACGAAACCAGGAAAATAGCAGCGTTGCTCGGCTTTTTTGAAACCTGCCGGGCCACGCCCAATGGGAATGTGCTCCCAGCCTTCGGCGGTTCTCCGTCGGCTTGCGAGAAAGCAATCTGATTCATTTTAAAAACGTTCATTAAAAAACCCTAAAACCTTGCTGTCAGATTAAAAAAGAATCTTCCGTCCTTGTTGCCCTCAGCAGCCACTGCCTGATCCAAAGGCTTATCCCATTCCAAATACCCAGAGATTTTTTCTGTCACGTTGAATCGAGCACCGAGCCCTAATGAAAATAGATCCTCGGTTTTTAATCCTGTAGAGGTGGGAATGCGATTCCAAATCTTCCCATAATCAAAAAAGGTGTAGGCCTGCACATTCCTGAGATATTTTTTCTTTGTCTGGATAGCTTTTTGAAGTTCCAGCTTAAAGGACAGGCCTTGATCACCAGTAATTTCAGAGGAATCGTAAGCTCGACCATATTGCGCCCCCCCCACACCAAATTCTTCAGAAGCCAAAAGCTTTTCCAACGAATACTGCCAGGACATGGACCCCAATAACATCCAGGAAGGTGCCAGCTGTTGTAGTCGAAGCATTTCTCCAGAAATCTTGGTAAAGTCACTGTGGCCTACATCACGAGTCAGATTATCTGATCCCGTTTCCGTGGCCTCGAAAATGTCAAATCCCTTGCTCAAATTAAAGCTCACCAGGTTCACCCCCCGATGCTCATCCACAAAGTCGTAAGACAACCCAATATTAACGATGCGAAGACGGTCTTCTGAATCCAATACTCCCAAAATATCCGTGGAAGAGTTTCGGTGCGTATAGCCAAAAGACCCCGTTAGGTTTTCGGCTCTGGATCGAATAAATGGATGTGAAATTTTGAGAGTGAAGGTTTTACTTTTACCCGCTACCTCAAAATCTTTGAGAACGGACCCAGGCTCAGACTCACTTATTGATGCGGAGAAAAATAGTTTAGTGCCTTCAGAAGATATGGGTTGCTCATAGAAACCGCTGAAAAATTGCAATTCGTCGGTGTTCGAGGTAACCACGCCTTGCAAACCGATTCGCTCATAGTTTCTAAGAAGCGTGTTACCGGATAGTCCAGCATTAATCTGAAGAGGTCCGTTGAATTGAGTACCCCGGTTATCCACACCCAAACTTCCGCCATAGGCTTTATTGTCTAAAATCAATGTCATGTTCGTGGCCCCTTGCTTATGTTTAGAAGGGGTGAGAACCGATTTAACTGAAACCCCCGGCAAGTCATCCACCAAAAGCAGATACCTCTCAAGATCCTTGGCTTTCAGAGGACGCGATTTTAAAAGCCCTCTTCGATATTGATTGAGAAGCTTCCTCGGTCCACGCACCTGACCCTGAATAACAACCCGATCCACGAATCCTTCAATCACATCGATTTGTACAATCCCCCCCTCAATTTTCTGTGGAGGCACCACCGCTTTAGATAAAATATATCCATCATTGCGATACATGTTGGTGATTTCCTGGGCTATGGTGTAGACCTGCTCGAGATTTATTCTTCGATGCAAATACCTTCTGAACAACCGCGAAAATCTCCGCTTGCCATAAATCGTAGAGCCTTTGATGACCATTCTCTGAAGAAGGAAATTCACCTTCTTCATCGCAGTGGGAAAAACAGGTTTCAAGTTGTCCGGTTTTACTGGCACCACTTGTGATCGCGGAAACTCCTGTTTTTTGAACCTCTCTTCAAAACGTTGAGGAGATGCCTGTTTATAGGTCTGGTCCCGTCCTTGGGGTGTAATTTGGGCGTAGGATAGCAATGACATAGAACTCCACCAAAGGCAGGCAAAAACCCCTATCAGCGTTATTTTGCTATAAATTCGATTGTTTGCCTTTACCCAGTTCATTCACTTAGCCTTATTCTTAACGGTATTCCGGAACCCAAAGTTAAGCATTTCTCACATCGCTCGAAAACCCTTGAAATACCGAAAACAAAGGGGTTGCATGATTTTTATTAGCAGACAAATCAACCCGCCCAGCTCCAAATAGCCTGAGTTTAGTTCCCAAATATCAAGGCGTTTGTCTCCACTGCTTTAACCAGGAGCCGCCTAATGCAAAATCCCTTGCTTTGAAACTTTTTTTGAAAAATAATTCACTAATTTTGACCCAAAATTGGGCACAGTTATTCGCTACATATTAAGAGCAAGGAATATGCCAAAAGCTCAGGCAAACACAAAACCACATAAATAGTTGAAAAATAAGGAATTTCTATTGTTTTATTTGGGGTTTTAGTAAGCAGGCCCAAGATTGGAAGGCAAAAAGTTCATCCAACCGTCAATTTATTGTTTTTCTTTCCGATTCATTGAATAACAAGAGGGCTTCTGGGGTTGGACAAAAATGGCGTAAATATATGATTACCTGCACCTGATATATTTACAAATATCCAACTAGGGCCTATGATAGATGGCAATTAAGGCTCTTCGCAGCAGCTAATGCAAAGATCAACCTTGCACATCAACCACGGAAAAAATGAAATCTATGAATACTTTGAATATGTGCGATTTTTGTTCCCTCGAAAGGTCTGAATGCGGTGCCGAACCCGTTCTGGCAGTTTTATTGAAACTCAAAAATCTCGAACCCGAGCACTCAGAATCTGTCGTCGCCTGTGATAAATATATTAGTCCCGTAGATGTTCTCAAAGAGAGATTCCACGACCCCAGCTTGTAGGCAAGGCAGGCTTTTACAGCTACCTTTCAAATACATCCCTCCTCCGCATTCAATCTTTAAATATATATTTCCAGTTTTTATTTTTCTAAGCGAAACCATCTATTCCCTTTCTTAACAGGGTTGTGACATTGACTTAACAGACATGTAATGGTCACAACCTATACTGATTCTTGGATCCACATACTTCTGAAAGGAATAGGAATATGACTTGGGAAAGGGATAAGAAAAAAAGGTTGGCAGAGTATCTATGGACAGAGATCAACAAAGCAATCCTGAAATCTCCAGATGTTCAGTTCTCCATAAAAAAACTTCAAAAATTACAACTGCTGGATTATGTTTCGGAGTTTAACTTAGTCTTGGAAGTGGATAAGCTTATAGAAAGTATTTTGAAACAAAATGAAGATAGAGAGGCAAGCACTCAAGATCTGAATAAATTGAAAGAAGAATTTTTAGAAGCTAAAGCAAATTCAGACCCGGAAGAACTACAATTGCAAACTGACCCTGAAGAAAGTGAAACACTGAATCTTTCCCCATCGGTTACTCCCGACCCTCTGCAATGGGTTGACGGCAAAGCCCTGTCAGAAAATGAAATCCGCTTTGAAGAATTTTTTAACCAGCAGTTTGATGAGAAGCACTGGATGAAAAAAGCCAAAATTCGTTTTGACAGTTAGTCCCTTACCCGGAGACGAACTCATATTGATGGGTAGTTGTTAGGCCAGAAAAAAATCCGATTTACTAATGATCTGCGGCAAGCAAATGGTTAGCGATGAGAATAATATTTTGCTTGTTGACTGCAAGAAACTCCGCTTTGAATAAAACATTCCCCGTAATCAGGCAGTAAACCGTTGCGTCAATAACTGGAATGAAACTCTCCTCCCCCTGATTCAACATATCCAAGAGACGGTTACTCGGAAGTTTGGAAATCTTTCCTTCTATTTTTTCCCCCGATGTTCGAATGATTGCGTCAATGGTTTCTTTTTTTACGAAAGCATTATAAGCCATAGCCCAATCCTCTTAAGTTTCCTATAGTTTGCCCATCTACTTTTAAACCGGATGGGTTCAGTTTAACCTTCCCTAAAATCAAAATCCAGCAAAAAGCTATTTGTTTTCAATACTCTATAGGCCAAACATCCGGTTTTTGGTCTTTACGCCAGCATATCTTCCGCTTCTTTCTTTAAGGTGTATGGCCCCTATGTTACAATCCCTCAGTTACAAAAAACCTCTGAATTCCAAATCGTTTCAAAATATTTTCATCCTTTCGAACTCCCCTTTGCATGAAATCAAAAACGACTCCTATTCAAAAAACCGTACCCGACCGCCTACAGGGTACCGATGGAATTCGCCGAGAAATCAAAGTAGCAAAAGATTCAGAGTGTAGAGGATTAACCCCGCTTCAAACCTTTCTTGAAAAGAGCTGGATCACCGAAGAGTTTATGGAACTCTATGTCTACTATTACGTAAAAAACCAGCTCAAGAAAAAGCCGGCTTTATCAAAAAATAGAACCTTTGTCATTGGCTGGGACCCCAGAGATTCTTCCGGAATATTTACGGATGCGGTAGTTCGAGGAGTCCGTAAAGCAGGCGGCGAGGCCCTGGTTTTGGGGGTTGTACCCACTCCTTTGGTACCCCTTTTCATGCTCAATGAAGATGCCGCAGGTGGCATCATGGTCACTGCATCCCACAATCCTAAAGATCAAAACGGGATAAAGCTTTTTCTGCCTTTTCATGGCATGAAGCCATTACCTGCAGACGATGTCGATCTTACTCAAACACTTTTAAAGCAAAACTTTGGTGCCGTAAAAAAAATCTCACTTGCAGGCAAAAAAACCAATTGCAGGCAAAAGGCCCTGCAGCTATTTAGTAAATTTTCCCTAATACCAGAGAACTCCTGGATCGATTCTCCTGATACTTTAAAAGCTCTCATTCTGGTAGTAGACCCAGCTTTCGGAGCACTCAGAGAAATCGCCGCGCAAGTTTTTCAGGAAGCCGGAGTCGGCAAAGTAATAGAAGTCAATGCAGGAAAAAATGGGGCCGTCAATCTGCGCTCTGGAGTTGCCGACCTGGAAGGGTGCCCACGTATTACTGCAGAAATGATTTCGAAACCCACTGGGATTTTCCATTCCCATAAAGCTATCGTCAAACTTTTTGAAATCGGCCGGGCTAACAAAAAATCGGCGGAGTCAGGAAAGAAAAGAATTGCCGGAGCCATCTTCGATGCAGATGGAGACCGCTTCTTCTGCCTGAAGTACGACCCGTTTCAAGATACATTGTGGGTTTTAAGCGGAGACGAGACCGCAATTCTGCAAGCACGACATTTGGTATCTCGCTCCCCCGATAAATATCGAGGATCACTTTATATCAACACGGTCGAGAGCGACCTCAATGCTTCCACCTCTGCCAAATCAATGGGACTAACTCCTCTTCTCACCGCCGTAGGAGATAAATGGATTCTGCTTAAAGTCCACCTGGCCTTGTTGGAACAAAAACTATTGTCGAAAAAACTTTCATCCCCAAAAAAAAGGGAACTTAAAAATAAAATAGCGCAACTAAAAAAAATTGGCGTGAGAAAGGTGGGCACACTTCAAAGTCTCGAAGCATCAATCCCCAAAAGCCAGACCACAACAAAAGTTAATTCCGAGGTTTTGGCGGTAGGTAGTGAGGAAACAGGACATAACATCACCACCGCTTTATTAACACGCTCCAACAAAGCGGACATGGCAATATATTCTGGAAACGGATTAAAAAGCGCTCTCAACACCTTTTCCGCCACCGAATACCTTGCAACAACTTTATCGCCCAAAAGGTTCATGGCAGGAGTTCGCCAACCCTTTTTGCCTGGATTTAAATCCACGCTATATGCATATTATATCTGCCAAGAGAGGTTTTATAAGGACTCTCAAGTTTGGCGAAAAGTAAAGCAGCTCTTATTTCAAACCACCAAACAATTCGGCTACACCGCCAAAACCCGGAATTTCCCCGACGATCCAGATATGTTATATATTTCTTTATCAAATGGAAAAGCTGGAGTCTTTGTAAGAAATTCTGGCACCGAAAACAAAATTAGCGTTAACCTGCGTGGAAGAAAGTCGGATAGCGCAAAGCTCAATAAAATTGGACTTGAGATTCTTAAGCTTTTGCTCTCCCAGCTTAAAGATCGAGACAACCTTTTTTATAAAATGGAACTATACGTTCTCAGTCAAATTGCTTCCCGACCAATCATTGATGAAGAGTTGGAAATAAAAAACCAATACAGATCCAGACTTATTAATGAAATGAGAAAACAGAACCTGATTCAATTGAGTTCCGAAGGAAATCGCATGACTTCTTTGGGAAAATGGTACATAAATCACTAGCCCACCCAGCGTGGGGCCAGTAGCGGTAATATTTTTTCTTAACCTTCGTGTCCCGTAGGGGTAAGTAACTTTTCCTGACTGGAAAAGTATTTGACCCCTGTAACAATAGCGCAAGTTACCAACAAAGGTGCTCTGTGAAAGATTTAAACTTATTTTTTTCAGATCTGGGCGAACCAGAGATTTTTGCCGATTGCCAATGGGTATGGGAACCTATTAATACGCTGGGAACCCGTCTGGAGCAATTGTTACGCAATAAAGCGCAGAAAGAATCTTATGCTTCCCATTTGCCGGGGGTAAAGACCACTTTCGATTCTGCCAGCTATCACCGTGGCGGAAAAGGACTTTATGTACAGGACTGGATAGATTTAGCCGAACCCGTTTTTTTAAAAGAACTGGACATTTTTATCGGTCGAGGGACACAGTTGGAACCTTCGGCCATTATCAAGGGTCCCGCCATAATAGGTGAAAATTGCGACATCCGACAAGGTGCCTACATTCGCGGAAATGCACTGATCGGAAATCACAGCGTGGTCGGCCATGCAACCGAATTGAAGAACAGTATTCTCATGAACCATACTGAAGCCGGCCATTTCAATTATATCGGTGACAGCATTGTCGGGAGCCATGTCAATCTGGGAGCAGGATCAAAACTAGCCAACCTACAATTTAGAAGCGCCGATGAAAAGCTCAAAAACTATATCAACCCCATCCAGATCCCTCTCGACTCTGGAATCGTGGATACCGAAATGGAAAAACTGGGGGCGGTGATCGGTGACAATGTTGAATTGGGTTGTAACTCCATCATCTGCCCTGGCGCACTGATAGGAAAAGATGTCTGGGTTTACCCGGGCCTGACAATCCCTAAAGGCTATTATCCGGAGGGAACTTTACTCGTCCCTAAAGACCGCAAACCCCGAACCATACGGAAATAATGGAAGACAACGAATCCGATAACCAAGCCCGGCTCGATGGTTTTTTTGACATGTTTGATTCTGTCGAAGATGATATTGCTGATTTGATTTCTGATGAAAATGAAAAACCATTGGAAATAGGTGGCTACGAGTGCCTGATCATCGCCTTCAGCAATATGAGTATTTACTGCGAAAATGCTGGGATCCTTTTAAAACAGATAGAAGATCAATATAAGGAACTGAAAGAATCGCAAGGCAAGGAAGGCTTGGACGCATTTGCCACGCATGAAAATCTGGATGAAAATAACGAAATCGTCAATTTCTGTAAAATTCTAGAACGGATTGAGGACAGCTTTTCGGCTTTGGAGAAACGGAGCCAAAAAAGTGGGGAAAACTTTGACGAATGGGCCTGCCTCCTCATTATGTATTCCTATTTGAGGAATTTCTGCGAAAAAGAAGAGGTCGACTTTGATATGCTTCAGAAGGAAATTTCGCGTATTCATTCAGAAATGGATAAGGATAAAAACTCTTAAATGACCCCGCGATGTTATTTTGCAGAATCCCTACCTATTAGATGATATATTTGTTATGGTGCTTGTCTGCGTGCTCACCCCTTTTAATACAGTTAAAAAATCCGGATAAAAGGAAATACCAGGCGCTTAATTTAATACTCAATGCGGATGTGGCGGAACTGGCAGACGCGCTGGATTTAGGATCCAGTGGGCAACCGTGGGGGTTCGACTCCCTCCATCCGCACCACCTTCCCAGGTGGGGGGAGTTTGCTAAGGCCCTGCAAAAGGGGTAAAACAGTAAGAACTGATTGGGTCCGGCAACATGCGGGCCAGCGGGGGTTCTCCGCCAATCTTTAAACTTGTGGAAATTTATGAAAATCGAGATCGAAGACGTCGATTCCTGTAACAAAAAAATCAAATTTGAAATTCCATTTCAGGAATACGATCAAAAGGTAAAACAGTATTATCAGAGACTTGGAAAAGAGGTTAAAGTTCCCGGATTCCGACCTGGCAAGATACCCATTGCCCTGCTGGAAAAAAAGTTTGGCCCGGATGTTAAAAAAGAAGTTCTGAGCAATCTGGTTAGCGACCAACTCAATAACGCCATTGTAGAAAAAGACCTGCGAGCAGTAGGCCAGCCACATCTCCTAGAGGTCAACGCTGAAGAAGGAACAGATATTTCTGTTTCCGCTTCCGTCGAAGTGCTGCCAACCGTAGAACTGCAGGATTACTCGGGGATTGAACTGGAAATGAAAACCCCGCGGGTCACCGAGGAAGATATCGACCAGTCCATTGAGGCAATTCGTCAACGTAAGGCAGAAACAATCACTGTGACCGACCGGCCTGCCCAGGAAAAGGATTTACTCAAAATTGACTTTACCAGCAAACTTGGCGATGAACCCTTTGAAGGCGGCTCCGCAAAGGATCAGATCATCCAGGCAGGAGGAGGGCAATTGGTTGAAGGGTTGGACAAGGGCATGATTGGAATGGAAGTCGGTGAAACTCGAGACATTCAAGTGCAGATTCCCGACGATTACCACAACAAGGAAATCGCTGGAAAGGACGTTGACTTCCAAATTGTACTGAAAGGAATTCAGGAGCAAAAATTACCCGACCTGGACGATGAGTTTGCCCGCAATGTAGAAGACAAAAACTATGAGAGTCTGGACGATATGAAACAGAAAGTCCGCTCCGAACTTGAAGAGTTTGAGCATAAGGAAGCCCGTAAAGCGATTAAACAGAGCCTGGCGACAAAAATTACCGAACAGAATCAGGTAGACCTCCCAGAAGGGCTTTTGAAGGAACAGGTCAAATTTATGGTCGAGCAGGCCCGAAAAAAAGAAGGCAAAGCAACGGGTCAGACCCAGCATGATCATGATCATGGACACGACCATGAGCACGATCATGAAATTGAGGTGACTCCTGAAATGCTCCAACAATATCGCGAACCCGCTATGAAAGCCCTGCAGGAAGAACTGGTTCTCGACCAGCTGGCCCGTGATTTAAAGTCGGAAGTCACGCAGGAAGAACTAGAAAAAGAGGTGCAAAACATGTCCCAATTACTGGGCGGGGGTAACCTGCAACAGATTAAACGGGAATGGGAAAAAAATGGGATTCTGGCCCGTCTTCACAGTCGTATGAAGCGAGACAAAACCATTGACGCCGCACTGGAAAAGGTAACCATCAAAGAAGAAAAAGTTGACAGGAAAGATTTAATTGCTGATAATTAAAACTCAACCATTACAAAGATATCTAATTATTTTTTAATGACTTACAAGCCGAAAACTCTTTCGAAAATGTAACAGGATTCAGAAAGAAGTTTTTCCTTACCCCATATTAATCTAGAGAAAACCATGACCGAAACTTATAACCAGTTAGTGCCTATTGTTGTCGAACAAACTAGTCGAGGCGAGAGATCCTATGACATTTATTCTCGCCTTCTGAAAGACCGAATCATATTTATAGGAAGCCAAATTGAAGATCATATGGCTAACCTGATCATTGCTCAGTTGCTGTTTCTCGAATCGGATGAACCCGATCAGGATATCTATCTTTATATTAACAGCCCAGGCGGCCAGGTCAGTTCCGGAATGGCTATCTATGACACCATGCAATATATCAAACCCGATGTTCAAACCATCTGTATCGGCCAGGCAGCCAGCATGGGTGCTCTGCTCCTTACCGCTGGCGCACCGAAAAAACGGTTTTCTCTTCCGCATGCACGCATCATGATCCATCAGCCGAGTGGTGGTTTTCAAGGACAACATACTGACATTGAAATCCAGGCTAAAGAAATCACCAGAATCCGTTCGATTCTGGATGGCATCATGGCCAAGCATTCAGGTAAAGATGTTGCCCAGGTTAACAAAGATACTGAAAGAGATCACTATATGACTGGCGAAGAAGCCAAGACTTATGGTCTCATTGATAGCGTGATCAGTGATAGAAGTGAACCCATGAAGGGTGAAAAGAGCAAAAAGAAAAGCTAATTAGTATCGCATAAGCGTTCAATTCCAACCCCTTTGAAGAGGGCTTTATGGCAAAGAAAACTGCAACCACCGGAAATTACCGTTGTTCTTTCTGTGGCAAAAGCCAGGAAGAAGTTAAAAAACTAATTGCCGGACCCAGCGTCTACATCTGTGACGAATGTATTGAGCTGTGCAATGAAATCATGGTGGAGGAGTGGGCCCAGGAAAAGGGCGAAGACTTCCAACATCTTCTTAAGCCTCATGATTTATACAAGCACCTCGATCAATATATTATTGGGCAAGAACGTTGCAAAAAAATCCTTTCTGTTGCCGTTCATAACCACTTTAAAAGAGTCGACTCCAACACGGATATGGGAGAGGTAGAACTTCAAAAGAGCAATGTGCTTTTGATCGGCCCTACCGGATCAGGAAAAACTCTCATGGCTCAGACCCTGGCCCGAATCCTTGATGTTCCCTTCACTATTGTGGATGCGACCACCTTGACGGAAGCCGGTTATGTCGGAGAGGATGTTGAAAACATCATATTGAAACTCCTGCAAAGTGCTGACTACGATGTTGAAAAAGCCGAGCGCGGAATTATCTATATCGATGAAGTCGATAAGATTTCGCGGAAGTCAGAAAATCCCTCAATCACGCGTGATGTTTCCGGTGAAGGTGTGCAACAGGCACTTTTGAAAATAATTGAAGGCACTACAGCCAGCGTCCCTCCGCAGGGAGGCCGAAAGCACCCGCACCAGGAATTTCTTCAAGTCAACACCACCAATATCCTTTTTATCTGTGGCGGTGCATTTGTAGGACTGGACTCGTTGATTCGCAATCGCATTGGCAAAAAAACCCTGGGATTTGGTCAGAAAATCGTTTCAAAAAAAGAAATCGACAAGGAAGATGCCCTGGAAAAGGTACAACCGGAAGACCTGCTCAAGTATGGGCTCATCCCGGAATTTGTCGGGCGTTTTTCAGGAATCGCCACGCTTAAGGAATTGACCATTGATGCAATGATAAAAGTCTTAACCGAACCCAAGAATGCCTTGGTCAAGCAATACAAAAAACTCTTTGAGTTTGAAAATGCCAAGCTCAAATTTACGGATGGTGCCGTCAAAGCCATTGCCGAAAAAGCTTCCGAACGCAAAACAGGAGCAAGGGGTCTTCGCGCCGTTTTAGAAGAGACTATGCTCGAAATCATGTTTGATCTCCCTTCCAAGAAAGACGTGGAAGAAGTGGTTATCAATGAAGAAGTAGTCCTCAAAGGCGAAAAACCCATGTTGGTTTACGAAAACAAGAAACAGGCTAGTTAAAATCATGGGTTCAGAAAAAATCGCGTTACCGCTCCTACCCTTAAGGGATATTATTGTCTTCCCTTTCATGGTACTTCCCCTGTTCGTGGGTAGAGAAAAATCCATCCTGGCCCTGGAAAAATCCATGGCCGAACAAAAAAGCATCTTCCTCTCCGCTCAACGCAATCCCAACAATAACGAACCGCAACCCTCAGATATTTACGAAACGGGTACGGTGGCAAATATTCTCCAGATCCTCAAACTGACAGATGGAACCATGAAGGTTCTGGTGGAAGGTTTGCAAAGAGGGCGGATTGAATCTTTCGTCGATAACCCGGACTATTTTGAGGTTGAAGTCAGCCGTATTCATGAAAATGATCAAATGACTCCGGATGTTAAGGCATTGATGCGCAGTGTGGGAACGGTATTTGAACAATATGTAAAGTTGAATCAAAAAATTCCTCTGGAAGCCGTGGCCGCCAGCACCAATATTCTGGAACCGCACCGCTATGCCGATACCATTGCCGCCTATATGGTTTTTCAAACCCAGGAAAAGCAGGAATTGCTTGAAACCTTGAATCCGGCAGACCGGTTGAACAAGCTTCTGGGTATTCTCAAGTCAGAGATGGAAGTCCTTAAAATTGAAAAACGCGTTCATGGCAGAGTACGAAAACAAATGGAACGCAGTCAAAAAGAGTTCTATCTCAACGAACAGATCAAGGCCATCCAAAAAGAACTGGGCAAACGCGATGAGTTCAAATCCGACATGGATGAACTCAAGCAAAAAATTAAAAAAGCAAAAATGCCCAAGGAGATTCACGAAAAAGCCACCAAAGAATTGAAGCGGCTGGAACTCATGCAGCCCATGTCCGCTGAGGCAACGGTTGCGCGCACCTATATCGAATGGCTTGCCGATCTGCCTTGGAAAAAAGGAGCCGGAGCGGAAAAAATAAAAATTGCCGAAGCCCAGAAAATCCTGGACAAAGACCATTACGGATTAGAAAAAGTCAAAGAGCGAATCACCGAACATCTTGCGGTGATGAAACTGGTCAAAAAAATCAGAGGTCCCATTCTTTGCCTCGTAGGCCCTCCGGGTGTAGGTAAAACTTCGTTGGGGCAATCCATCGGCAAGGCCATGGGTAGAAAATTTATTCGCATCTCCTTGGGGGGTGTAAGGGATGAAGCAGAAATCCGGGGCCATCGTAGGACCTACATCGGAGCTTTACCGGGGAAAATCATTCAAGGCATCAAAAAGGCCGGGGTTCACAATCCAGTTTTCATGCTCGATGAAATCGACAAAATGAATGCGGATTTTCGAGGCGACCCTTCCTCCGCTTTATTGGAGGTTCTCGATCCAGAACAAAACTCCAGTTTCAACGACCATTATCTGGAAGTCGATTACGACCTTTCCAATGTTCTTTTTATCTGCACCGCCAATGTCCTGCACTCCATCCCACAACCCCTGCTGGACCGAATGGAAGTGCTTCGCCTGCCCGGTTATACCGATCAGGAAAAAATGGGCATCGCCAAAAGTTTTCTCGTACCCAAAAAGGTACCTGAACACGGCTTGACCAAGAAAAATATAGAAATTACCGACAAAGCCCTGGATAGCATTATCCATAACTTCACCCGTGAAGCGGGGGTAAGAAACCTGGAACGGGAAATTGCCACACTCTGTAGAAAAGTGGTTAAAACCGTAGTTGAAAAAGGCAAGAAAACCAGCGTTAAAATCACCCCGGCCGTTTTAGAAAAGTATCTGGGTATCCCAAAATTCAAAAGAGCCGAAAACGAAGGCCCTCTGGAAATTGGCACCGCAACCGGCCTGGCATGGACAGAGTTTGGCGGCGAAACCCTCGCTATAGAAGTCTCCGTGGTTTCAGGCAACGGGAAACTGGTACCCACCGGACAACTCGGGGATGTGATGAAGGAATCGGCGCAAGCAGCCATGACCTATGTCCGCTCACGCGCTACGGACTTGGGACTGCCCAAAAATTTCTATCAGAAAAATGATTTTCACATTCATATTCCCGAAGGTGCCGTCCCAAAAGATGGCCCGTCAGCCGGAATCACCATGGCGGTCGCACTGGTCTCTGCATTGACCAAAACTCCGTTGCGCCCCGATCTAGCTATGACCGGAGAACTAACCCTGACCGGGAAAGTCCTGCCCATTGGCGGGCTGAAAGAAAAAGTTTTAGCAGCACACCGGTTCGGCATCACCAATCTGATTATCCCCATCGAAAACGAAAAAGATATCCCCGACATTCCAGAAAATGTCAGTAAGAACATCGAGTTTCATCCTGCCACCACCATGGATGATGTGATCAAACACTCATTCCACAAAAAGTTCAAAATCAAGAAAAAACCCGCCAAAGCAAAAGCCAAAAAAACAACCAAAGCTTCCAGCAAACAACCCGGCCTCCGCCTAAACTAGTCGGGCTGGCCCGACAGCCAATGGAACAGCGATACCCTTTCAGGGCACGAATGCCAGGGAAGAGGATATAATATAGGCCCGGAACGGGTACTTTGAGAAAGAGGGATATCCTTCGGCAAGCTCAGGGTGACAAAGGAAAAACCTACTGGTGGTCAATCACCCCCACCCTCTTTGATAAAGAGGGGTTTTTTATTTGAGCCAAGCGTCACGCTAGTAGTTACTCCGCCTTCGTGTAAATCTCGCTGCCTTTTTCTTTGAAGGATTCGGACATTTCCTTCATGCCTTCATCCAGCGCTTGTTTTTCTTCCATACCTTTTTGCTCGGCGTAGTCACGCACATCCTGTGTGATTTTCATTGAGCAGAAATGCGGGCCGCACATGGAACAGAAATGCGCCACCTTGGCGGAATCTTTCGGCAAGGTCTCATCATGAAACTCCAGCGCTTTTGCCGGATCAAGCGACAGGTTGAACTGGTCTTCCCAGCGAAACTCGAACCGGGCTTTACTGAGTGCATCATCGCGAACCCGAGCACCGGGGTGCCCTTTGGCTAGATCTGCCGCGTGCGCCGCGATCTTGTAGGTAATGACGCCTTCTTTTACATCATCACGATTGGGCAGACCCAAATGTTCTTTCGGGGTGACGTAGCAAAGCATGGCGGTGCCATACCAGCCGATCATCGCCGCGCCGATTCCACTGGTGATGTGGTCATATCCCGGTGCGATGTCTGTGGTCAGCGGCCCTAATGTATAGAACGGTGCTTCGCCACAAACTTTCAACTGTTTTTCCATATTTTCTTTAATCATGTGCATGGGTACATGGCCGGGACCTTCGATCATGGTCTGCACTTCATGTTTCCAGGCAATTTGAGTCAATTCACCGAGAGTCTCCAGTTCGGCAAACTGAGCTTCATCGTTAGCATCGGCGGTGGAACCGGGACGCAACCCATCACCCAATGAGAAGGAGACATCATAGGATTTCAGGATTTCGCAAATTTCCTCAAAGTTAGTGTAGAGGAAGTTTTCTTTGTGATAAGTCAGGCACCACTTTGCCATGATTGCACCACCGCGTGAGACGATGCCGGTCACACGTTTTGCGGTCATCGGTACATAGCGCAATAACACTCCTGCATGAATGGTGAAATAGTCCACGCCCTGCTCACATTGTTCGATCAGGGTATCGCGGTAAATCTCCCAGGTAAGGTCTTCGATTTTACCGTCGACTTTTTCCAAAGCCTGATAGATGGGAACGGTGCCGATGGGAACCGGAGAGTTACGCAAGATCCATTCACGGGTGGTGTGGATATTTTTTCCAGTTGAGAGGTCCATAACATTGTCGGCCCCGCAACGTGCGGACCAGACCATCTTTTCGACTTCTTCTTCGATCGAAGAACTGACCGCTGAGTTACCAATGTTGGAGTTGATCTTGACGAGAAAGTTTCGTCCAATGATCATTGGCTCTGATTCCGGATGATTAATATTTGCCGGAATGATGGCGCGGCCCCGGGCCACTTCTTCACGGACGAACTCGGGAGTGATTTCCTCTTGCAGGTTTGCCCCGAAAGAATTTCCCGTCAGTCGTTTTTCGCGTTCTTCGTCCTGAACCCATTGCTTGCGTTTCTGGTTTTCACGAATGGCGATGAACTCCATTTCAGGAGTAATGATCCCCTTTTTGGCGTAATGCATTTGCGTGACATTTTGTCCGAACTTGGCGCGCAAAACCTGCTTGCGAGTTTTAGGAAAACGTTCCGTGTTGGGGTTTTCTCCTTCCCGGTAACCATCGTCCTTCGGCATGATACTTCGGGCATCGTAATACTCGACATCTTCACGGCCCGTAATCCAGGGCAGGCGGATGGGTTGCAATCCTTCACGAATATCTATATTGGATTCCGGATCGGTATAGGGGCCGGAGGTGTCGTAGACAAGGATTGAACTTTCATCGTTCTCTTGATGATTGCCATTTCCGTTACCGTTACCTGTCACCGTGGTAGAGGGAGACAGCGAAATTTCCCGGAAGGGGACTTTAATATCTGGATGCAGCGTGCCTTTTACATAAACTTTTGTCGAGTTCGGAGAAATCGGGTCGGTGGATATTTCGACTTTCTCATCGGTTGCTCCATGACGGTTGCCATTCCCGTTAGATTTTGATTGTGTCATATCGTGTTTCCTCCAAAATTCTGCGTATATTCAGATGAATGTTGTTTTATATCAATCGAGTCCCAAATATCAGAAATCAAGGCGACCCCGAAGGCCCCCTGTTCCAGACATTCAGGAACGCGGTTCAGTGTTATTCCCCCCAATGCCAGTACAGGCAGGCGAACAGCCTGACTAACTTGCCGGAGCGGGTCCAGCCCTTGCGGGGAACCGTAACTCGCTTTTGAAGGTGTTGCATAAATCGGACTGAAGGTGATGAAATCTGCGCCTTGTGTTTCGGCAAGACGCGCCCCTTCAATGGAATGTGTTGAGACCCCAACGATCAGGTCGGAAAATTTATTTTTAATCTCGCTGGCTTGAACACTGGCTTCTGTCAGGTGCACACCATCGGCTCCTGCCATGGCGGCAATATCTGCACGGTCATTGATGAACAGCTTGGCGTTATAACGTTGGGTCAGGACTTTAACTTCCAGGGCCAATGCCAGAAGGTCGTTCGGACTCAAGTCTTTTTCCCGGATTTGCAGGGCACGCACCCCGCCTTGCAAGGCTTTTTCTATTGCGTTCAGGAACTGGTCTTTGCCAATTCGCTTGCGGTCAGTAATGAGGTAAACACGCAGAAAGTCTAAACCCTGTTCTGCCTTAAATGGAACCGAAGTCATCATGATAATTATAAATCGACCATGCCGTCCAGTGGACTGCTGGCGGAGGCATAAAGTTTTTTCGGGATGCGCCCGGCTTCATAAGCCATTCGACCGCACTCAACCGCCATTTTCATAGCCTGCGCCATTTTTAATGGATCCTTGGCACCCGCGATGGCGGTGTTCATCAAAATTCCTGAAACTCCCAATTCCATGGCGCGGCTGGCATCGGAGGCAGTGCCTACCCCGGCATCGATAATGACCGGGATCTTTACTGCTTCCAAAATCAGCTTGATGTTATAAGGATTGCGAATGCCAAGACCAGAGCCAATGGGAGCGGCCAGTGGCATAACGGCGGTGCAACCAATGGCTTCGAGCTTTTTACAGAGGACGACATCGTCCGTGCAATAAGGCAGTACATGGAAGCCGTCCCTGACCAGCAGTTTGGAGGCTTCGAGCGTTGCTTCGTTATCCGGGAAAAGGGTTTTTTCATCACCGATGACTTCCACTTTGACAATGTTTCCCAGTCCGGCTTCCCGAGCCAATTCGCAGGTCATTACCGCATCTTTCACCGAATAGCACCCTGCCGTATTAGGCAAAAATGTATACCGTTTTGGGTCGAGATGATTGAGTATGGAGTCTTTATTTTTATCTAACTCAATACGACGGACGGCAACCGTTACCATTTCGGCACCGGAGATTTCAATAGCCTGTCGAGTTTCATCAAAAGATTTATATTTCCCGGTTCCCACAATCAGCCTGGACTTAAAGGTCTTGTCGCCGATTTTCATGAATTCTTTTTTTGTGTCCATTGTGATCTAGTCGTCCTGAAAAATGTTGAGTCAAGATGGAAAAGCAACCCCCTCTAATCCCCCTCATCAGAGGGAGGCTAGGGAGGTTAAACATATATCCCTTTAATAGAAGAACACCTGCTAAACTCCGCCGCCAACAGCGTGTACAATTTCGACTTGGTCGTTTTCCTGAATCTGAGTTGTTGCGTGTCTGGACTTGGGAATGACCTGTTTGTTCAGAGCCATAGCAAAATGAGGGGCCTGAATATCCAGTTCGCGGGCCAAATCCTCAAGATTCTGGCTTTTCAAGATTTCCCGGTCTTCGCCATTTATGATCAGTTTCAAGAGGATTTCTCCAAAAAAACAGGCAAGGTTTAGCCCGTATTAGCCGTTAAATCAATAAGACAAAACAAAAATCGCGGATCAAACCCAAGCGGGGTTCAAGGTCTTGAGGGCATAAAAAAAGCCGCATCCCGACCTTCAGGAAATGCAGCGTATCTTTTCAGATGGCCTCACTTCCCTTCGCTGGCATGATCCAGATCAGGTTCAAAGGGTCGTCCCATGCAGGACTCTCAGTTAAAAACGCCCCCAGTGATCGTGTCGAGTCTAGATTATTTCATATTTTCCACAAGTCAAGAATAATTGACGTGAAACTAAAAAAGAGTACTATTCACATTATGCTTTTAATACCCCTAATCCGCATTTTTCTAGTGATTCTCCTGATAGGGTTTGCCGGTTGTGCTACCAGCTCTGCACCTATAAACCCCTATTTTGAAATGCCGCCTGACCGCTTGCCGAAAGCGGAGCAGGAACTGTTTAACCGTGCTCTGGACTCACTTAAAAAAAATCACCCTGATGACTCAATCAATCTCTGGAAACGGTTTCTGGGAAACAACCCGAGGTCGTTCAAGGGATATAACAATCTGGGCATGGCTCATTACTCTAATGACCAGTTAGGGGAGTCTATTAATGCATTTGAAACTGCCTTGGCTCTGGAACCATTTGATCTAAGAATAAAGGATAATCTGAAAAGATCCTTAAGATTCCAGGTCACCATCCAGCAGGAAAATAAGGAGTATGAAGAAGCCATTCAGCAACTTGAAAGGGTGAAAGAGCTTACCGCTCTTCCGGGAAAAGAGAAAGTGGCCCTGGAAATAGAAACCCTCCAGGATCTTATTTTCGAGCAGGTAAAACAAGCAGACACGTTGGAGCAATATGAGGCGTTTCTAAAAAAATATCCCAACAACCCGTTAAATGCTGATGAAGCCAGGCGTCAAATTACCAAATTGAAGCCGCAAGAATCTCCAATGGGAGAGTTTCCGGATATGCAGGATGAATTATTGCCCGTCCCCGGAGAAAGACCCACCCGGTCTTCTATGCAGGAGAACTTCGTGTCAGAGCCTTTTATTGCTGAAACGACTGAACCCGCTTCTCCACCTATCCAAAAAGAAACGATAGAAATTGTTGCGGAGACCCAGAAACCTGCTGAGGAAGAAGAAATACCCTTAGATATACAGGATGAGGTGGAGGATCCCGTGATGGAAGAAGTCACGGAAACGCCGAAGCCAGAAGCTATGAAACGTCCCAAACAGGCAGAGCCTATGACCCAGCCCGTTATGGACCCAGGCATGGAAATGAAGCGAGAACAACCTGCTATGGTCAGTCCGTCGAAACCCATGCCAACAAAACGGGTGCGCATTATGACCCGAAAAACCCCACTTAGAGTGCGGGAGATGCCAGATAGCAAATCCCCAGTGGTGGCACAGATTCCCAAAGGTTCGGTCGTGCCAGTATTTCAGGATAAAAAAGACTGGTACCTGATTGAATACCAAAAGGGCAAAAAGGGCTGGATCGCTAAAAAGTATTCCAAACAGGAACCTTGACGTTCCAGAACCGCAAACGGTTTCCCTCAGTTTATTAACTATCGCTCACCAGCACATTCTCTGATCTGAAGGACGTAGCCTTGCCTCCCTCGCTAGAGGGTGATATCATTGAATAATAGCGGATTCTGGAACCCGCCTATTTCCTTTAACTATAAAACCAAGAAGTTGGCGCTATGGCCCAACCGATAAAGTTATCCGTTCCCAGTGACCCGAAATATCTGGGGTTGATCCGTAAGGTTTTGCAGGAACTGTTAGACAGTCATGACGTCCCTGCTGATACGGCTCGTCGTCTTATTCTTTGTGTGGATGAGGCTTGTGCAAATGTTATCAAACATAGTTATGAGGGTCCTTGTGATGAGCCTATCGAAGCGACCTTTACCATCGAGGGAGATGACTTCAAGGTTCAAATTCGCGACTATGGCAAACAATGCGACACCAGTCAGATAAAACCGCGCTGCCTGGATAAGGTGGCGCCAGGCGGACTGGGTACGCATTTTATAAATGAAATTATGGACGAGGTCAGCTATTGCACCAACCGAGCAAAAGGCACTTTGTTGACTATGATAAAAAAATTGAAATCTGAGCTGACATCAGCACAAGACAAGGACAAGGGGTAGACATGGGAATTGATTTGCAGTTGGATAAGGGCGAAGATTCGGTAACTGTTACAGTCAGCGGCGATATTGACATGAGCTCTTCGACCAAAATGCGAGACGTTTTGACTCCACTCTTTCAAAAAGACAATAAGGTCATTGTTGTGGATTTGTCGGGAGTGGGATACATGGATAGCTCAGGAATTGCAACGCTTGTTGAGGGATTGCAATGGAGCCACAATAGCAAAAATAAATTTCGCCTTGCGGCTTTGAGTCCCGGCGTTAAGGACGTGTTTGAGATTGCACGTCTGCTAACTGTATTTGAAGTTTTCGATACCAAAGAACAAGCCCTGGTCGGTTAACCGGCAATAGGCCCGAGCTCTTTTAGAGCGCGCGATGAGTGACTGATATTTTTCTAGAAGAGAGTTCGTGCGCGAATAATAGATCATAGGTTCCGGCTTGATGTGGGTCCATTTTGCGTTTTTCCCATTTCCTCCCACGGAGCGGGTAACAATTTCATGGTTAGATCATTTTTTGGGTTTATTGGGAGAAGAGGATTCGAATTTGCGGGCGTCTTTGAAAATTTTTTCAAGGAAATCAGCGGATTATATTATCTCACCCGCGCTACTTTATATTGCACTTTCATAGAACCCCTACGCGGCAAACCCAATAAATGGCGTCCTGTGTGGACACAGATGGAAGAGGTTGGGGTCAAGTCCACCACCATTGTTTTTCTAGTATCGTTTCTGATCGGGGTTATCCTTGCGTTTCAATCCGCGCACCAATTGAGCCGGTTGGGTGCGCTGGAGTTTGTCGGTGCTTTGGTGGGGGTTGCCATTTTGCGTGAGCTGGGGCCTTTGATGACCGCACTGGTCATGTCTGGTCGGGTTGGAGCCGCGTTCACCGCCGAAATGGGAACAATGAAAGTATCCGATGAGGTGCTGGCGCTTGAGATCATGGCGTTGAATCCGGTAAAGTTTTTAATCACTCCCCGGTTTCTGGCTCTGTTAATCATGCTTCCGTGTTTGACCATCATGGCAGACCTGATGGGAATTCTGGGCGGATTCTTGATTGGTACGACCACGTTGGGAATTGATCCTGTGACGTACATCAACAACTCCCTGGATGCAATGGTGATTAAAGATGTTGTGACCGGGCTGGTCAAGAGCGTAGTGTTCGCGGTAATCATTGTTATGGTGGGAAGTTATATGGCCTTCATTATTGAAGGTGGGGCAGAAATGGTCGGACAGAACACCCGTACGGCAGTGGTGGTCTCGATGATTTTGGTGATCATTGCTGACCTGATATTTACATCCTTATTTTTCTTTGTGCTCTGATGATAAAAGTAAATAACCTGCGAAAATCATTTGGGGAAGGCGACAAGCGCATTACAGTGCTGGAAGATTTCAATGCGCATATGGAGAAGGGGCAGATCACTTCTATCATTGGTGGCAGTGGCAGTGGCAAGAGCACGGTCCTCAAGCATTTGATAGGAGCTTATCGCCCGGACTCGGGAGAAATCTGGATCGATGGGGAAGAGGTCACTCAACTAAAAGGTGAAGCGATTGGCAATGTCCGCAAAAAATTTGGCATCATGTTCCAGAGTGGGGCCCTGTTTAACTCCCTGACCGTTGAAGATAATGTGGCCTTACCCATGCGGGAGCATACCGGTCTCAATGAGGCAACAATTCTCATAATGGTTAAGATGAAATTGGAGATGGTAGGACTAAGAGGGGCTGAACACCTCAAGCCTGCTCAACTTTCCGGTGGCATGGTCAAGCGTATTGCCTTGGCTCGGGCCATCGCTTTAGATCCTAAGATAGTTTTTTATGATGAACCTTCAGCGGGGCTGGATCCGATTTCAATCGGAGTGATCGATAAGTTGATCATGGATCTCAGCAAGAAAATGGGCATCACATCGGTTGTGGTTACACACGAAATTCCCAGCGCCATGCGTATTTCGGATAAAATTATAATGCTGTTCAAGGGCGAAATTATCGCCGAGGGAACACCAGAGGAAATTCGCAACAGCAACGATCAAAGAGTGATACAGTTTATTGAAGGTAGTCCGGATGGACCCATTCCGTTCAGCAAAAGCCAGACGGATTATGGAGATGAACTTAAAGAAATGAGCCGAGTCTAAATTATGGAATACCGTTCCTCAGAAGTTAAAGCCGGATTATTTATATTTGTCAGCATGGTGGGTTTGATCGTCATGATTTTTATGCTGGGAAATATTCAGGACTATTTCAAGCCTCGGAGGATGTTACGCATCGTGTTCAACTTTACGGGTGGAATGGAAGTGGGTGCCCCGGTACGCTATGCAGGACTAGATATTGGATCCGTGAAAGACATTGAACTGCTTGGCGATGATAAAGGGCAAGATCGGGTAGCGGTGGTGGCAGAGATCAACCCAAAGATCACCATCAAAAAGAATTCCGTGGCAATGATCAAAACTTCCGGACTGATGGGGGGACTCTATATAGATGTGCGCCCCGGAACTCAAGGTTCACCCCCTTTAGGGAGCGATGAGGAGTTGATCGGGCAGGACTCTTTTGAAATCGCCAAGATCGGCGATATGGCCACCGAAGTGGTGATGGAGATCCGCCGTTTTACTAAACTGACGGAAGATCTCGTAAACGATGGACGGTCTACATTGAAACATGTGCGGACCTCCCTTCATAATGTGGATAAAATATTGGCAGAAAACCGTAGATATGTCCGGGCCAATATGGAAAATGCTTTGGAAATCTCCGATCAAGTTTCTGAAATGCTGGATAAAAACACCGGCAAACTGCAAACCACACTCGACCATGTTGCATCGGTTTCGAAAAGAACCGACAAGCTATTCACCGATAAGGATGTAGAAATCCGCGAAATTGTCCATCAGATGAATAATTTAACGCGGGAAATGGAAGTCCTGCTTGCTGATACCCGACCCGGTGTAACCAGCTTGATCAATAGCATGGAAACCAATGCGCAGGATATCACTACCGATATCAATCGTACCGCAACCAGCGTTGAAGAGACCTTGGATCAAGGCAATTCAATCATGGTGGAGAACCGCAGAAATCTGCTTCTACTTCTACAGAACATGAACGAAACATCGCGGAATCTGAAATCCCTCACTGAAGACTTGAAACGGAACCCGTGGAAACTGGTCCGGAAATCGGATGAAATCCCTCCTTCACCTGAACAAGCAACCACTCCTGGACAGCCCAATGTCCGCATGAAGCGACTGGATAAGGTATCCGGCAATTAGACCATGATGATTAAAAATATATTTCCGAATATAATTGGAGTTTTGGTGGCCACGATTTTTTTTGGTTGCGCCAATGTCCCAACTCCCATCGATAGTCATTTCAACAAGGGGGTTGAGTATTATGACAATAAGGATCTGGCGAAAGCTATTGAAGAATATAAGCTGGCACTTCGGCAAAACCCTAATGACACATTTGCCATGTATAACCTGGCTGTTTTGTACCAGGACCAGGACAAGACAGATCAAGCTGAAAACTTGTATGGCGATGTCCTGAAGATTACCGAGGACTCTTTCAGCCGCATTAATTTGGCAGGGATTTATTACAATAAGGGAAATAATGATGAGGCATTCCGGCAACTTGAAACTGCGGCAAATAAAAACCCAGACTCTGCTCATCCTCTGAGTGTTTTGGGGGAATATAAAGAGCAGGAAGGAAAGCTTGCCGAAGCGGAGCAGCATTACTTGAAGGCATTGAGTATTGATAACCGACATGCACTCACTCACTACCGACTAGGGCGGTTACACCTCAAGCGAGAGAAATTGACTCAGGGTATTGAGCACTTGAAACAAGCCATTGATCTGGAGGCAGAAAACCCTGCCTATCTGGAAGCTCTGGGGGCAGAGTATGAACGGTCGGGAGATTATCTTGAGGCAGTAAACTTTTTTGAAAGGGTTTCGGTTCTGGAGCGGGACCGGCTGGAGATTTATGTCAAACTCGGAGACTTGTATAAGAAGAAGTCAATGTACAGAGAAGCTCTCTCCCGCTATTGGTCTGCCCTGGCCCTTAAAAAGGACGACCCTTATATTCATCGAAGCGTTCTGGAAATTTATAAAATTCTTTCAGAACAAGAAATTGAGAAGTTGAAAACTTTGGAGGGGCAGAGCTCTTTTGCCCGCAATCCCTAGCCTGGCATGCACTCACGACTCCCGATTCTTTTTACGGGGTTTGCAAGCCTCCTTCTTTACATATTCCTTACCCAGCTTTCCCACCAATTCAACTGGGGAGAAGGGTATTCTGAAAGACCCCTCCTCACTTATCTTGCCGTTTATTTTTCGCTGTGTACGCTTTATGGCTTAACCTGGTTTTTTGTGCGCAAGCATCCCGATGACCGGGGAAATTTTTGGACGATCATAGTTTTTGGCCTTTTGTTTCGTGCCGTCCTCCTCCCCTCCCAACAGATTCAGGAAGATGATGTCTACCGCTATTTGTGGGATGGAAAGGTATTCGCAAATGGAATCAATCCCTTTGAATATGCTCCTGCCGAAGTGCATAACTTCAAGGCACTGAGAATACAAAACCCGGAAGGCTATTATGAAACTTATGTTGAGCGGAACGAGCGTGAGTTGGAGCGTTTGGATACGCTAAAATGGGAATCTCCTCAATCTGTTAAATTTTTGGAGCGGGTAAACCATCCGGATGTGCCAACTATCTACCCGCCGATGGCTCAGTTTGTGTTTCGCTTGGTGCATCAGGTAAAACCCGACAGTATTATCGCAATGCGCGCAGGATTTTTAATTTTTGATATCCTGGCGTTGGTTTTCATCATTGGAATTCTTTCCCGGCTGGGACTGGATAAAACCGGCTGCCTGATTTATTTCTGGAGTCCGCTGATAATAAAGGAAACATTCAACTCGACCCATCTGGATATCATCGGAATATCTTTGCTCTGCGGCTCCATTTATTTTTTGCTTAGACACCGCCACACTCTGGCAACCTTATTTCTGGCCTTTAGCTTTCTGGGAAAGCTGTACCCAATAATATTGCTCCCATTATTTCTTCAGGCCTATTATGAAAAAACCATTGAGGAAGGAAAAAGCGCCTGGTCCAGTGTCTTGAGGAATAGTGTTTTATTCGTGGGGGTGGTCCTTTTGGGTTACTTGCCATTTATGGGAATCGGGTTGCAGATGTTCGATGGGCTAAAAGCCTTCACCATGTATTGGCAAAGCAATGACAGCATATTTGCTATTCTGGTTTTCATCTTCAAAAGTGTTTCGGGCGGGCTTGCCACTGAAATGGTATTGTCTAATCCTTTGCCGATTTTTCTTAGTAAGGTTACTGTAGTCATTATTTTAGCTGGAGTATTATCCTGGTTGTTGCTTAAGGGAACCTCTCTTTTGCATCGGCCTGTAGAGTTTGTTCGCGGACTTTTCTGGCTCATGGCATTGGTCTTCCTGCTGAGTCCGGTACAAAATTCATGGTATCTCTGTTGGGTTGTTCCATTTTTATGTGTCTTTCCTCAAAGGTCGTGGATGGTCTTAACCGGACTGATAGGGTTTTATTACCTGGATTTCTATTTTGATTATCAGGAATTACAGGCATTTAGCCACTGGATTCCCTGGGTCGAATACCTTCCCTTTTATATTTTATTGGGCCTGGAACTTCGAGAAAGTCGAAAACAAAAGCGGACTCTAGAACAGGTGGATTAGCCAAAGAAACTTGAAATTTTGCCAAATAAATTATTTCTTGTTAAGATCGAAACAACAAGTTATATTTAAAAGACTTTGGAATTAATCGATTAAAGGAAAGCAATGGCAAATACAACAGTGGCAAAAATTAAAGCGATGCTTGAGGATGAAAAACAACCTCATATGACTAATATGGATTTTTCAGGTTTGGACCTTTCGGGTTTTGATTTCAGCGAGAGGACCATCGCCGCCACAAATTTCAGCAATTGCTCTCTAAAGAAAGCAAAATTCAGCAAGGCATTTTTAGCCAAATGTAATTTCCGAAAATCAGACATGAGAAATGCCGATTTTAGTGAGGCCAATTTAAAAGAAGCTGATATGAGTTATTGTATTTTAGAGAATGCTTCGTTCAGCCGAGCCAAAATGGATGCTGCAAAAATGCCCCGAGTAAAATGTAAAAAAGCCAGCATGAGCTTTGCCTCTCTGGTCGGTTGCGATTTGCGGGAAGCTGATCTGCAAGCCGTTTCCTTTCATGGAGCTGATCTCTCTAAAGCGAATATGACCTCCGCGGATACCAAAGGTGCCAGTTTTAAAAATGCCACGTTGGATGATGTAAAAGGTTATAAGGCCTAAACCGTCCCTTCCAGTAAAACCTCAGATATAAAATTGAGTGGTCAGCCGGGTTTTTCAACTAACTCTAGAAATGTAGTAATTTTTCTGGTTTCTGTGCTGTCAAAACGGTTATTCCGATCCAATAGGATAGGATGAATACCAACGCTTTGGGCTCCCTCCACATCGGTTCGAATTTCATCGCCAATATGGCAGGCTTCATGAGGTGCGACTCCGCTCAATCTTAACGCTTCCTCAAATATTTTTTTATCGGGCTTTGCCGAACCCACCACGGCAGAGGGAAGAATGAAATCAAAATAGCGCCCAAGACCAATATTTTCTAACGTAGAGATCAATCGCGAATCCCAATTAGAGATTACACCCATTACCACGCCTCTTTTTTTTAAGGTCTCAAGAATCCCCGATTCGATCACATCTTCATAGATACGCCAGTTAGCTTCATCTCGAAATGCTTCAAAAATGAGATCGAAGTATTCTTCGAATCGGTCGAGTCCCCCCATTGGCAGAAACACCTCATAAACCAGTTTGTGCCAGAATTCTCTTTCCGCTTCAGCCCCGCTCTGATTGCCCAAGGATTCAATGCCCCCCATTTTTTTCCATTGCAGGCGGAACCCTTCGTTTAAATCTTGAATGGAACCTGAATAGCCAAAGGGCCGTGCATGTCTGGCATAGACATCTCCGACTGAAGGGTGAACGTGGATCAAGGTTCCCCCGACATCAAAAAAAACTGCTTTGAAAGAAGTTAAAGGCAAGGATTTCCTCCTCTTTTAAAAACTTTGGTTTTAACCAGAAGCTAATTTAATCAGCCAATGGTTAGATGGATTAAAAACCGGGAAAGGTTTTAAAACTTTTTTCCATGAAGCCCAGCATTATGTACAATATTGCACAATTTCTCATCTTTAAAGGGGAGCCCTATGAGTTGGCTTTATTTAATATCGGCAGGAATTTTTGAAGTCGGGTTCACCACATGTCTTAAGTATTCGGATAATTTTAGTCGATTGATGCCAACCCTGGGGTTTTTATTTTTTTCCATTATAAGCTTTGCACTTTTAAGTATGGCAATGAGAACCATTTCCCTGGGCACCGCTTATGCGGTCTGGACAGGTATCGGAGCCTTTGGAACTGCTTTGGTGGGGATATTTTTTTTCAATGATCCCGCGACTTTCTGGCGATTGTTTTTTCTTTTTCTATTGGTCGGCAGTATCATCGGAATTAAACTTGTTTCAGCTCCCTGAAAATTTACAGGCTCAATGCTTGTTTTAACCAATAATATTGAGGAAAAATGTCTTATTTGATTGTGGCTTGTAGTCTTAACCCTGAAAGCCGTAGCCTTGTATTGGGCCGGCAGGCTGAAAAATTACTCCTGGCGGTAGATGCAGACGTTGATTTTATGAATCTACGGGAAAACCCGTTGCCTTTCTGTGATGGTGATTCGGTTTACGCACAACCGGAGGTCATCTCTGCCGCAGAACGAGTCCAAAAAGCAGATGGGATATTGCTCTCCGTCCCCATTTATAATTACGATGCCAATGCCGCCGCAAAAAATTTGATCGAGCTTACTGGAAAAAGTTGGGAAGATAAAGTAGTGGGATTTCTTTGCGCTGCTGGAGGACATAGCAGTTATATGTCCATCATGAGCCTGGCCAACAGTCTGATGCTGGACTTTCGATGTATCGTCCTGCCCCGTTTCGTTTATGCCACCGGCGAATCGTTTGAAGGAGAAAATTTAACCGACCCTGAAATCGAAAAACGTATTCAGGAATTAACCAGCCAGTTGATTAAAATTGCTTTGTCGCTCAAGACGAACTGAATTGCTATTTCCTGTAATGAAAAAAACTTGGCGACTCGTGAACGCAGGCATAGCCATTACGCACAACGCTCCTCGCCCCTTAACAGGGGAGGTAATTAGGCAGTAGTTTTTTTCAGGCAAGATGACTCTTTGTTTGCCTGAATAGTTATTGCCATTTGCGGCCCTCGCTAGAGGGTGAGCCGCGCTTTTTAGTTAACAGAAGCTGAGCGCAATTTCTCTTTCAGCCGAGACCACTCTTTACCCACCAGAAAAAGATATTGCTCATTGGGTCCAGCGAGTTATATTTATCATTTGCCTTCATGCCCCGAATGGGGTATCACGCTGGCTAGTGATCTTGCTGGAAAAAGCTGATGACTCCCATCAGGGCCACAGATGTTGCGCTGAAAAAATACATCATCAGCCCTATCCCCGAATCACCAAATAATTCCATCCAATACAAACGATTTGAAACAAAGCCCCAGTAAAAAATGAAGAAATAGGATACCAGTAGGCCCGTTTTATATTTTCCATAGAGCAGGCAAAGAAAGCAGGCGAGAAACATAAAAACAATTTGGCCAAAGGAAATAAAAAATACCTTGTCTGCAAAAAACTCAATGGTTTCATTCATACCTTGCATAGCATTCACCCAATTTAATCCTTAAAAATTTTACGTTTCTTATACGTTCTTTAAGTCCGAAGGATTTAAAGTCGGTTTCTTTATTTGGGAAACCATCTTTAAAGAGCAAAAAGGATACCAATTGAGGAAAGAGTTGCAGGACCTCGCAGGAGAGAATTTTTTAACTTATGGATTTTAAAGGGAGTTTTTGATTAAAAAATGTATGAAAAATAAATACTCAGGTTAGAGAAACTTTTAAAAATTGGAATTTTTTGAACAAAATAATATAATAGTATTAATTTTCATACTAATTTTTTGCAAATTTATGATTTATAGCTGATATTGATCGAGGTGTGACTGGAAGTGGTTTAAGGCGGTGGAGTAGTCTTCCTGAGTATCTATTTCAAAGCAGCCTTCCTGTGAAACATTCCAGGGGTGCAGGGGGGTATTCCGGGCAAACTCCGTAAATGGAATTTCCCAGAGAACCGGTCGGTAGGTCGACTCATTGTTTTCATAAAGAGTAACAAAACGGGGGACATCTTCCTGGCGGAGAATAAAAAATCCGATTGCCTCGCCCCCAAAACCGAAATCAGATTTTTCCTCAGCAGTCAGTTCTCGTTTGGTAATAAAAGCGTGGATGCTCCCTGAAGGATTCAATAACACCTTTGCGCATTCTGCGTTATCGATGTCGGCGGGTATTAACGCGAAGGAAGAGCGCGGTGCTTTTTGTACATAATCAAGCAAAGCCTGGGGTGGGTACAAAACATCGCCATCAAGGATCAAAGTTTCATCCTGACAATATTTGAGTCCCATTACCATCGACAAGGTATTGCCAGTAGTGCGGTAGACGGGGTTATCGATGAAGTGCAATGGCAGGCCCAGGTTGAGGTCCTCAACATACGTTTTCAACGTAGGGGCATTGTGGCCGAGGATAAGGTGAATTCTACGGGCGCTTAAAGCCTGCAGGCATTTCAAATGGCGGGAGAGGAGTGTCTCCTCGCCAAAGGGAAGAAGTGCCTTGTGTGGCAAGTCCTGCCTCTCCAAGCGCGAACCGTATCCGGCCAATAATATGATTGCTTCCATAAAAAAACTTCCAGCGTCAAACCCCGTGACAGGGAGACATTTGCATAACCCTTCATTGCGAGGAGCCAACAGCGATTAAGCCGTGGCGCCCATTCATTTCCCTTCGTGCCCCAGACAGAGGGGTAAACCCAGAAGTCTGGATCGCCATGCCCTGTTCAGTCGCTCGCGATGACGAATACTGAGGGGGTTATTTAGAAAAAGCCCAGAAATGTGACATAGGTTGATCGGTGCAGTAACGTCGATATTTGAGCAGGGTATCCAATCCATCTGCGGTGCGCTCCACGTTACTGGGTTCCTGCGGAAAATCGCCCCAGCCTTGCTCATTTTTAATATCAATCAGCCAACGCACCCCATTTTCAATAATGGGAGCATATTTTTCTTTATTCTTAAAAGTGTCCGAAACCAGCATCAGGTTTCGGCAGGCATCCATAGTATGGTCAGTATTTTCATTGTCCCAACTGCCATTTTCAGCTTGCTCAGCGACTAACGAGTTGGCCGCCTCCAGACACATTTTTCCGGCATACTCAATTTTATCCATGAAGTAGGCTGGAACCAGAGTGTACTGCATCAAATGAGCCGTGGTTTCGATGCCTGCCGGGTGAAATGTATCATCTTTCCAGAGTCCTGAATCCTGTTGCCACCCTTTAATAAACTCGAAGCCTCTGACACGAGCCTTATTGATTCGATCGTCACCTGTTTTATCCTGAGTAACCTGATATATGGTCAAAAAATAGGTAACCGAACAGGTTGTATCCAGGTGGGACCACTCCGGGTCGGACCAATGCCCGTCTTCTTCCTGCATGGACAGGACATATTCCAGAGTTTTATCTACGGTGGCCTGAATTTCCGGATCCTTGAGAATCATGTTGCCCCGGCAAAGCTTGAGTCCAACAAAAGTGGTGATCCACATCGAGGTTTTTTCTGCGTGGGATTCTTTAGACCAGCCGCCATCCGGGTTTTGTACCTTGACGCACTCCTTGAAATCCTGAGGCTTTTTCTGGGTAATATCCAGATGCAGGATACAGCGCAGAACATGTTCCAGCACTTCCATATCCTGTTCCCCTTCCAGCAGACTCCATTCGCCTTTTTTGGATTCGAGATAATCCCACTCACTCTGGATCAATGAATTCAATTTTTCTTTCACAATCGCTGTCATAATTTTCCAATGGTTCAAAAGTTAAAGTTTTCCACCCCATAACGGATTATATTCATGTGTCTGGAATGGGTCAAGTCACTCGCTGAATGTAGGGCCATCCTATCTGGATTATAGAATTTTAAAAGTAAGAGAAGTAAGGTCGTCAAATTGGGGGGCATCGCCTATAAATTGTTTGATGGAGTTTTCCAGATTTTCTAGAAACTCTTCCGGAGAACCTTCGTGTTTCTCAAACATGTTTTTCAATCGGTCTAATCCGAACTCTTCATCTTTTTTATTTTTTGGCTCGGTCACTCCATCGGTGAAAACAAGAATCTGGTCTCCGCTTTCAAGAAAGTGCTCCTCCTGGCTGTATTGCATATTAGGAAGAATGCCCAAAGGGCTTCCGCTGGCAGAGCCTATTTCTTCAATAGTAGAGTTTTTTCTTTTCAAAAGCAGAGAAAGGTGGCCGCCGTTGGCGACAATTAGTTTTCTGCTTTTCAAATCCAGCAGGCAGAACACGGCGGTGGTGAACATGCCCCTATAGGATCTTTCGCAGAGCGTATTGTTGACTTGGGTCAGCACCTTTTGAGGTTCTGAGTCAACTTGGGAAATATAGCGGAAATCACTCATCAACCGGGCCATTTGCAAAGCGGCAGGTACCCCTTTGCCGGAAACATCACCCAAAACTATGCCCAGTAGTTCGTTTTCAAAAGGAATGAAATCATAATAATCGCCCCCAACAACTTGAGCCGCGTGGGTTTGAGCGGCAAAAATAAATTGAGCATGCTGTGGGGTGGAGGTCGGCAGGAAGCTTTCCTGAACCGATTGGGCAAACTCCATGTCTTTTTCCATCCGCTGATTTTCCATCAGTACCAGATGCATACGCGCATTATGGATGGCCAGAGCAGCGCTGTCACAAAGAAGGAGAAAAAGTTCCTGGTCACTGGACTGGAACACCTTGCTCTTGGTTTTCTCATGTATGACCTGGCAGACTCCAATAATTTTACCTTTCGCCTTAAGTGGCGAACATAAAATAGAGCCCGTTTGGAAGCCGGTTTTTTTATCAAAATCCTGATTGAACTTAGGGTGTTGATAGGCATCTTTAATAATGACGGGCTCGCCTGTTTTAGCAACCGTGCCGGCAATGCCTTCCCCTATTTTCAGCCGGGTCATCGTTTTAATTTTTTCACCCACCTCGCTCAGAGCGATCTGGAATACCAACTCATTTGTTTCCTCATCAACCAGCAATAGACTGCAAGCATCAGCATTCATTACCTTTTTCGCTACGTTCATGATCGTGTCGAGCAGATTAGCGAGATTAAGCTCAGAATTGATAAGGGAAGTGATTTTGTAGCAGGTCTCTAATTGATTGACCCGTTGCTCCAATTGCGCAAGCCGTGGGTCCGGGGAAGATAAGGTGTCTTTATGTGTGCTCATGGTCGGCCTATTATCAGCCCATTAAGGGTTTCTTAGGCGTGCCCCCGTTTTTGGTGGTCGCGTGCGCGTGGTATCCCCGAACTTCATGCCCTGAAGGGGCATCACCGCCTCATAGTTATAGGCCGTTTGGCTGGCAGAGAATTAGCTTTAACTTGGCCGCTAAGATAGCTAAAATACTAAAGAGGGTCAATCCATTTCACCGTTATTCCACATCTCAATTTTTATGGATAGAAAATTAAAACAAAATTCTAGCAGGAACTGGTCAGAAATCAGGTCGGTTCTTTTTCAGTCCCTTCCCGATGAGATATTATCTAACGGAAACCAAATGGAATGGTTGACCTATCATTGGAATCTGGTGGTGGGTAAAGAAATTGCTGGAATTTCCTCCATTGATAATATGACTCGAAAAATACTCTATGTAAGAGTGAAGGGGAAAGAGTGGGTACCTGTTTTAGATTCTTTAAAAAAGAAAATCCTGCAGGAAATTAACAGCAGGGCAGGAGAAGCCCTGTTAAACGGTATTGTGTTTAAGACAGTTGCCTGATACGCTCTTAAGAAAACCCATCCATGTGCTAGGACAATTTAGAAGATGAAAGACACTACTTGCGAATTAAATCTCATTAGCGGGCTTATCCAGCGGAGAACCTCTGCAAGCTTATTAATGTTTTGCCTTTTGTTCCTGGCTAATTGTGCGACGCCAATCGGAACCCCGGATTCAACCAACATTGACTTGTCTTCGTCTTATGCAGTTCGTTCGTTTGAAGATAGCAAGAAATTTTCCCAGCAACCAGATGCGCGCGATCCTCGATCTTATTACCATTACCTGATGGCTCTTCAGGCAGAAAAGCAATATCAAATGGAGCAGGCCGCTTTGCATTATAAGGAAGTGGTTCAGCATGACCCAGAAGCAGAAAGATTCCATGAAAAATGGATACGCTTATTACTCCGCACGGGTCAATTAGATGAGGCTGTTCGTGTAGGCCAAAATGCCATCGCTCGTTTCCCTGAAAACGAAGAGATTGAAATAATTCTGGGGGATATTTTATCCAGCCAGGGCAAAGTGGAAGAGGCCATCAGGCATTATGATCGTGCCAGCCAGATTCACTCAGGAAATGCCCGGGCACCCTTATTAAAAGGTTCTTTGTTGGAGGGGACGGGGAAATACGATCAGGCTTTGGAAGAATATAAAAAAGGAGCGAGCATAGAGCCTAATAATCCTCTTGTGCAGTTTTATTTGGGCCGAGCCTTTTTGCGCGCAAACCAGTTGCAGGAGGCCGAGAAAAGTCTTGAAAAAGCTATTTCCCTAAAACCTAATTTACTCCAGGCCCGACACCATTTGGCATGGGTGCTAGAGCGTCAAGGCAAAACGATTGAGGCGTTGAAAGAGTATGGTCTATTGTTAAAGCTGAAACCTGGCAACCTCAGCATTAAGAATCGAGTTTCAAAGCTTCATGCTTCGGGTTCATTGAGCCCGGATGGAGCTGGGAGCGCTGGAGGCATTCCCTCTGAATTGGAAAAGCAACCCAATATCCATATGCGCATTGCAACGATATATTTTGAGCAAACTTTATACATGCGAGCGTTAGAGGAATTTCAGCTCGTCTTGGTCGAGCGCGATTACAAGGATCCGCATGTCCTCATGGCCCGGATTTATGAAGTCCACGGCCGTCTGGACAAAGCTGTTGAGGAGTTTGAAAAACTCCGGAAGTTGGAACCTGAATCCTTGGACATTCTCCTTTATACGGCCCGGCTCTATAGTTTGATGAAAAATACTCAAAAAGCTGTAGATTTGCTCAATAAAGCCGTTGAAATTGAACCGAATAACGACCAGCTTTTTCACTCTCTGGCGCTGGCGTATATGGCCCAAAATGAAAATGACAGGGCGATTGAAAACATGAATAAGGCCTTGGCTCTGGACTCCAAAAAAGACTCCTATTATTTTGAATTGGGCGCCTTGATGGAGAAGCAAGGAGACTACAAAGGGGCCATGGAAAAAATGAGGCAGGCGATTGAATTAAATCCTTTGCACTCCAATGCACATAATTTTTTGGGATATATGTATGCTCTGGAAGGGCGTGATCTTGACCAGGCTCTTGAGCACTTGAAAAAAGCCCTGACTACCCAACCTCGCAATGGCTATTTTCTGGATAGCTTGGGATGGATATACTTCAAAAAAGGCGAATCCGAAAAAGCATTAACGCAAATTCAAAAAGCCCTGATTTACACGGAACCAGATCCGGTTCTTTATGACCATCTTGGAGATATTTTATTCTCCCTGAAAAATTACGATGAGGCTAGCGGGGCTTGGAAAAACAGCTTGTTTCTCACCGTGAATCAAAAAGGCGATTTAGGAGGAGAAGCACCCGACCCCGAAACGCTTAAGAATAAGATTGATAAAGCACGAAACCTTTTGCAGCAGAGCTATTAAGAAATCCCGTTGAGCTCCTACCTTTTTTCAAGCGTGGCAAACCACTCTCTACCATTCAGGTTTTTCGTTTTTATTTTTGTCTTTGTGGCTTGCGGATGTCAACCTCGCGTTGAACCCGTTGCTCCACATTTCTTAAAAGATTCCATAACTACCGGCTACGTTTTAAAAAGGCAAAAAGATCGAGCCGAAAAAATTAAAAACCTCAAATCTTTTACCAGCACAACCTTTCTCGGCCAAAACCTGAAGCAAACATTCCGTCAAACTTTGGCAATTCAGAATAACCAGTCTATACGGGTAGACACCTTTGGCTTATTTGGGCAAGCCCTCGGAGTTTTTACTCACCATCAGGGCAGGACGGTATTTTTCGATCCGACAAAAGACAGGTATTATTCGGGGCCGGAAATGGAATCCATGATGGAAAAAATGATGGGAACACGATTGAACTTTCGTGAGCACCTTCCAATTTTTATCGGCTATATACCCAGGCTTAAGTTTCTTAAAGTTTTGGATTCACGCTTGAATTCCGGACGAACACAATACATCTTGCGATTAACTGATATGCAGCGGGGCGGAAGTGTGGATATTTTGTTTTCGGCTATGACTCTGCTCCCTCTTGAGATGACCCGGAAAATAGGACAGCGATCGGTTTATTCAGTTAAATGGGAGAATTACGCTAAAGTTGGTGAATACGATTTCCCTCATTTAATAACATTGTCATTTCCTGAGAAGCGGGAAATCATTCGGGTAAAATATAAAAACCCTGTTATCAATCAGGGGCTATCTGCAGATACATACCAATTCCTCGAACCCGTTTCCTCCTTGAAGAACTAATGAAAGCCATTACTTTTAAAACTCCAGCAAAAGTAAACCTGGGGTTAAATATTCTGGGAAAGCGTGAAGACGGCTTTCATGAACTCGAAACCCTTTTTCAAATGGTCAATTGGTGTGACGAAATCAAATTGGAGTGCCTTTCGCGCGGGTTGGATCTGACCTGTAATCAACCCGAAATTCCAACAGATGATGAAAACCTAGTCATTAAAGCCGCCCATTTATTACAAATTCGTTATCCTGGTCGGTGCAAGGGGGCAAGAATCAACTTAACTAAAAATATCCCACATGGGGCTGGGTTGGGTGGGGGTAGCGGCAACGCTGCTGGAGTTTTGTTGGGTCTCAACTTTTTATGGAACCTGAATTTAAAACGAAAAGATCTGATTTTGCTGGCTTCTGAACTGGGTTCGGATGTGCCTTTTTTCCTTTTTTCTCCCTGTGCGATAGGCAGGAGTAGGGGGGAAATTCTTGAGCCAGTCAAAAATTCAATTAAGTTTTATGTTTTAATGGTTTACCCTGGGTTTCCTCTATCCACAGCTTGGGTATATGGAAATCTAAAATTGAAGTTGACAAAACAGCAAAATAATATTAGCATTTTGAAAAATTTTCTCTTGCAGTCGGAGTATGCCCAATTGGGGGCGTCTTGGAATAATGATCTAGAAGCTGTTGTATTTCAAGAGTATCCAGAGGTTTTTGGGATAAAAAAGGAGATGCTTGCTCTAGGAGCAAAAGGAGCGCTCCTGTCAGGAAGCGGTTCCACTGTATTTGGAATTTTTGACAATCTCGAAACAGCAAAAAAAGCCTATGCACGGCTGGAGGAAGAAAAATTTAAGCTTTTTTTAGCTGAAAGTATTATCAGTTTATCTGAATTATATCCTGATGAAATGTTAGCGGCCTTGTTGCCATAAGGTTCTCCGCATTTTGGGATGCGGTTGTTCCAGGTTTCGAGTAATAACCTGGGAGAGAAACCATATATTTGGGCAAGGTCTTTTTTTATGTTGCCTGTTGGGTTAAACACGGGTCGATTTTTAATACCTGGGTTGAAAAGCCGCGCTTGTTTGTGTGGCTCGGTGGATACTCTGTCTAGTCCAAACATACTTCCCTGAGCTTTTCCGGAAATGCTGGTTTATCCTCAATGTGAGTTGAGGCAAGGGATTAAGCATGGGGATTCGGTTAGTAGATGCCGATTGAATCAATATACTTTGGGGCGTCGTCAAGTGGCTAAGACACAGGATTTTGATTCCTGCATTCGGAGGTTCGAGTCCTCCCGCCCCAGCCAGATTTTTTACAAGGGATTTTTTAGAAAATGTTTTCCAGAGATAATGGTCGGATGCTAGTTTTTTCAGGTCGGGCAAATCCGTCTCTGGCAGAGGATATTTGTAAATACCTCGATATTCCATTGGGCGAAACGGTGATCCGCGACTTCTCCGATAAGGAGATTTATGTCCGGATTGAAGAGAATGTTCGCGGCGGAGACGTTTTTGTTATTCAGCCAACTTGTTTTCCTGGCAATACCAATTTGATGGAATTGCTGATAATGATTGATGCCTTGCGCCGATCATCAGCAAGAAGGATTACGGCAGTAATCCCTTACTATGGTTACGCACGTCAGGACCGAAAATGCGAGCCGAGGGTGCCGATCACTTCCAAATTGGTGGCCGATATACTTGAAACAGCAGGAACAGATCGAGTATTGACGGTCGATCTTCATGCGGGACAGATACAGGGATTTTTCAATATTCCGGTGGATCATCTGTTTGCCATGAATGTTTTGATTGATTACATCCGTAAGCTTAATCTACCGAATTTGATTGTTATTTCTCCCGATGCGGGAGGGGTGGAGCGAGCCAGGGCGTATGCTAAAAGGTTGAACACCTCTCTGGCTATCATTGATAAGCGCCGGGATATTCCTAACGAAGCCAAAGCTATGAACATCATTGGTGACGTAAAGGGCAAGGTGGCGTTTATTGTGGACGATATGATTGACACTGCGGGAACCCTCATGGAGGCGACCGATGCATTGTTGGGGGCGGGGGCTAAAGAGGTTCATGCCTGTTGTTCCCACGCAGTTCTTTCAGGTCCTGCGGGAGAGCGGATCAGCAACTCTCCGCTTAAATCGGTGGTGACGACCAACAGCATTCCTTTGGGAGAAGGGTTGGCTAAAATCCCGAAGATTAAAGTGCTTTCGATCGCTTCATTGCTTGGAGAAGCTATTTTAAGGATTCACGAAGAAACCTCGGTCAGCTCGTTATTCGACTCAACCAAGGAATAAAAAATCAGGCTTGTGCGTTATGGAGCGCTCATAGCATTTATCACATGAATTGGAGTTTAGAATGTCTGCTCTAGCGGGAAAATTAAGAGAAGTAACCGGAAAGTCTGCGATACGAAAAATTAGAAACGATGAAACCATGCCTGCAGTGATGTATGGCTTAAAAGACAACATCAATCTGACTGTTAACCCCAAGGAATTAAAAAAACTCCTCCTGGAAAATGGTCGTAATGCTTTGATCGAACTCAATATCGATGGAGATGCTAGCCGGAGTGTGGTGTTGAAAGAATACCAAGCTCATCCGATAAAGGCGGCTTGGTTACACGCTGATTTCCTGGAAGTTGATATCACCAAAAAAATCAGGGTCAAGGTTCCTGTTATTCTGGTAGGAGTGGCCCCAGGCGAAAAAATGGGTGGGATTGTCAATCACATCATGCGGCAATTGGAAGTAGAGAGCATTCCCAAGAATATCCCTGAAAAAATTGAAGTTCCTATGGGTGAGCTGCAGCTCAACCAGGTAATTCATGTCTCTGATCTTGTAGTTGGAGAAAATGTGGATATCATCAACCCCCTAGGTGAAGCGGTTGTTACTGTTCACGAAGAAAAAGTAAAAGAAGAAAAACCTGAAGGCGAAGAAGGTGAATTAGGCGAAGAGGCTGAAGCCGCCGCCGCAGCACCGGCAGATGCTGCCGCGAAGAAAGAAGACGGTTAAAATAAAAGGTGTTTTTGATTTTGGGTCTGGGCAATCCCGGGCCACGCTATGAACTGACACGGCACAATGCGGGTTTTTGGGTGGCAGATAACCTGGCCGAAAAATACAACATTCGGCTGGACCGCCACAAATACTCCTCTTTGTATGGCAAAGGGGAAGTTGAAGGGCTCGAGGTTGTTATAGCGAAGCCGATGACTTATATGAATGAAAGCGGAAAAGCGGCCAAGTCGCTACTTTCCGCTTTTAGTCTTTCACCAGAGCGAATGCTGGTGATTCATGACGACATCGACCTTCCCCTTGGCAAGATTAAAAAAAAGCTCAAAGGGGGCGATGGCGGGCAACGAGGAATTCGATCAACGATTCAATCTATACGAACCAGGGAATTTGCGCGAGTTCGAGTAGGAATCGGTAGGCCCGAAGATAAAGATGACATTGTTGATTATGTATTGTCCCCATTTGATAAAGAAGATTCGGGTCTGTTAAACGAGGCTATGGAACAAGCGGTGCAAACGGTGGAAGCGGCGCTCAAAGAACTCAATAAAGAAAAATCAACGGAGGATTGAAAAGAATGTTATCGGAACATAAAGGAGAAATGCTCTTCATCGGCTTTGCCATGGTTTTATACCTGGTGATGGCCGCTTTAGATGTGTCGCAGAATTTTGTTTATCTGGCGGTTTTATTTGGGTTGTTCGGACTCATCATAGCCTGGAAACTTTTTGAAAGCGTTGATGATGAACCGGCAGGTAATGAAAAAATGACCGAAATTGCCGATGCCATCCATGAAGGAGCAATGGTTTTTCTTTCCAGAGAATATAAAATGCTTGGCTATTTTGTCGGCGGAGTATTTATTCTGTTGTTGATTTTGATTTCCATGCAAAATGGCTTGTGGATGGGTTTCTGGACTGCAGTTTCCTATGCAGTAGGAGCCGGGTGTTCCATGCTAGCCGGATTTTTCGGCATGAATGCAGCTACGACCTCTGGCGTTAGAACGTCTCAGGCCGCTTCAGATGGGGGCCAGGCGAAAGCTCTTAACATTGCCTTCAATGGCGGTGCAGTTATGGGCCTTTGTGTAGCGAGTTTGGGTCTGATTGGTGTTGGGGGATTATTTGCTCTGTTTGGTCGAGGAGATTCCATCGGTGTCATCAGTGGATTCGCCATGGGTGCCAGTTCCATTGCATTGTTCGCACGTGTCGGTGGCGGTATCTATACTAAAACCGCAGATGTAGGTTCTGATCTGGTGGGTAAAGTAGAAGCTGGAATTCCCGAAGATGACCCAAGGAACCCAGGAGTCATTGCCGATAATGTTGGAGATTGCGTCGGCGATACAGCGGGTCTGGGCGCGGATATATTTGAGTCTTATTGTGGTTCCATGATTGCGACGATTGCTCTTGGCGCAAGTATGGCCACTTTGAGCTTCGAATACATGGCTCTGCCGCTTCTGGTGGCGATGGTAGGCCTGGTGGCCTCTGTATTGGGCATTCGGGCTATGGCCTCTTTAGGAAATATGGATCCTTCCGCCGCTCTCCGCAATGTTACTTTTATCAGTGCGGGAGCCATGTTGTTTGTCTCTTTTTTCTTAATTAAAGTTATGGGCTTGCCTTCAGGAGTTTTTATCGCTCTGCTGTTTGGTTGTCTGGCAGGCATTGGTATCGGACTGATTACGGAATATTATACGGCTGGCTCGCCTGTTGTTAAAATAGCAGAGGCCAGTAAGACAGGTGTTGCAACCGTGATGATTACGGGTTTGGCTGTTGCCATGGAAAGTTGTGTTATACCTGTCTTGATCATAGCGTTGACGATTTTTGTGAGTGCCGATTTCGCCGGCCTTTACGGAGTAGCTCTTGCAGCAGTAGGTATGCTGGCGACAGTGGGAATCACCATGTCTGTGGATGCCTACGGACCCATTGCAGATAATGCTGGTGGAATCTCTGAAATGGCAGGACTTGGAGAAGAGACCCGTAAAATCACCGATGGTCTGGATCAGGTGGGTAACACCACTGCGGCGATTGGTAAAGGTTTTGCCATTGGTTCTGCGGCTTTAACTGCGTTAGCATTGTTTGCGGCCTTCACTCAGGCGGCCAACATCGATTCTATTGATGTTACCCAAACGAAGGTTATCATCGGAGTTTTTATAGGTGGGGTGATTCCCTTCTACGTAGCTGCTCTAACCATGAATTCAGTGGGCGATGCGGCCATGGTCATGGTTGAAGAAATCCGCCGTCAATTCCGCGAGATTCCAGGGTTGATGGAAGGTACCGGAAAACCTGATAGCGCACGTTGTATTGATATCAGTACTCAAGCGGCTTTGAGAGAAATGGTAGGACCGGGTGTGGTGGCTTTTCTTGCTCCAATCATTGTTGGTTTTTCTCTAGGTGCAGAGGCGTTGGGTGGAATGCTGATGGGTGCGACACTTACCGGTGTTTTGCTGGCACTGTTTATGTCTAACGGTGGTGGTGCCTGGGACAATGCAAAAAAATATGTGGAAGCAGGAGCATTGGGCGGTAAAGGTTCCCCTGCTCACCACGCTACAGTAGTTGGTGATACAGTTGGAGATCCATTGAAAGATACTTCTGGACCAGCGATGAATATTTTGATCAAGCTGATGTCTATCGTTTCTCTGGTGATGGCGCCATTATTATTGTAATCAAAACAAGATTCTATTAAAGGGATGGGGGTTAGCCCCCATCCCTTTTTCTTTTTAGAAGGAAACTCTTTCTTGCTACTGGGAATTCACGATTTTATAAATTCACAACCACTTTTGGGTCCATTGATGAAGCGGGCTTCAGAGGCGGGATTAGAAATCAAGACGGGTTCTCCAGCACAGTTGGCGGAACAATTATCTGACGGAAAGCTGGATATGGCTATGATTCCCGCCATTGAATATCTAAAACAGGCTGACCACTTACGATTACTGCCCAATGTCTCTATTTCCTCCCGAGGCAAGGTAGGGACTGTTTTACTGGTTTCCAAGGTCCCACTTAACACTATCCATTCCCTGGCACTGGACAACCGCTCAAGGACTTCTGTTGCGCTGCTTCACATCCTTTACTCAAAAGTGTTTCCGGCAGGACTCAAACTTTCTCGACTAGAACCTGATGCGGAAAAGATGCTCTCCCAGCACGATGCCGCGTTGATTATAGGTGACCAGGCTTTGGGCTTTTCTAAAGAAGGTGCGTCGATTTATGACCTCAGCGAAGAATGGTTTAAGCAGACAGAGAAAACTTTTGTTCACGCAGTGATCGCGGTTCGGGAAGGCATTAAAGAGGGAATCGTTCAAACTCTGATGGATGCCAAGCAAGAAGGACTGCAAAACCTGGATAGGATCGCGCAGACTCAGGAAAAAATAACTGGCCACCCCTTATTTTTATTACAGGATTATCTCAAGAACAAAATCCGTTACGATTTCGGACAAGAAGAGATGGAAGGTCTCATGCATTTTCAGTCCCTTTGCCATGAGGCTGGCCTGGTCTCGAAAAAATTTCCTTTAAGGTTCGTATAAAGGACAAAAATATAAAGTTTAGCTCAAAATTTCTGTATATAATCCCTGCCCAAATTAAAACCATCCTTTATCAATTCACCCAATTTCTGGATCGAAGATTCTATGAAGTCGAGGTATGCCTGAACGGCTTCATCACGTGCTGCAATTGGTTCTGTAGATTCCGTTGAGGAAGGCTCCTCATAGTTAGACGGTAAAATCGTATTCGACTCTGAGGTTGTTTCTTGTGCTTCGGTTACCTCGGTAACTATTTCGGGTTCTTCAATTTCTACCTCTTTGTGCAAATCTATTTCCTCTTCTGGTTCTGCATCAGGAGTGAGATCAAAATTATTTCCAGAGATCCGGGTTGAGGGAACAGGCTCAGCAGGGCCCCCACTGATATGGACTGCATCCTGATTTGTTGTGGCAATAGGCACCGGTATCTCAGAATCTTTTTCAGGGACGATTCTGGTATCGGCGATCTCGACGAGCTCTTCCTCAATAGCTAGAGGGGTTGGCGATACTTCGGCTACCAAGGCAGAGGATTTCGGTGGAGTAGATTTTGGAGAGATCAGATTTAAAAATTCAGCGGGAACGAGATTATTAAGATATAAATACCCGCCCGAGCCGAAGAGAAAAAGGACTATGAATATAAAGATTGCTCCCGCTCTGGATTTTTTTTTCTCTTCTGGCGGCAGAACCTCTCCTTCCTGCTCCTCAAATTCTGTTTCTGTATCACTGTTTAAAGAATCCTCTTCTGAGAGAAAGAGCTCCGGCCCCTGAGAATCTTGAGAATTCTCATTCTTTGGAGAGTCTGAATCTGCATTCGGATCATTCATAGAAAAATCAGGCTTATCAATTAAGGAAGGGGGAAATATTCATCTTGCAATAGCCATCGTTCGCTCCCTGACACTTTGACTTTTTCCCAGTGGCCCACTCCCGTAGGAGAGGACTAACAATATCTCATTAAGCTGAACCAATTTTGCTAGCCAATGAAAGTTTTTGCTCGCAACCACTGGCCTGCTAGTGGATGATTTTATTTAAGGGATATTCTACGATATCTTCAGCGCCAGCGTTTTTAAGGTCGGGAACAATATCTCGTACCAGCTTTTCTTCCAGGATCACATTCACGGCTACCCAGCCCTTATCATTGAGTTCGGAGATAGTGGGTTTTTTCCCGGGCGGAAATGTTTTCATAATTGCTTCGAGATTATCTTTCGGCGCGTTGAGCATCAGTCCTACCCTACCGTTTGCGGCCATGGCTCCCTGTAGCATCAAAATAAGGCGGTCAACTTTATTCCTTTTCCACTTATCCTGACTGGCTTCTTTGTTCATAATGAAACGGGTGGTTGACTCCATCAAGGTATCCACAATGCGAAGATTGTTGGCCTTGAGAGAAGACCCTGTTTCCGTGACCTCAACAATGGCATCTACCAGTTTGGGGGCTTTAACTTCTGTCGCTCCCCAGGAAAACTCAACATTGGCCGTCACGCCCTTGTCTTTCAGCCAGTCTGTGGTGAGATTCACCACTTCGGTGGCAATTCGTTTTCCCTGAAGATCTTTAACGGATTGAATATGAGAATCGTTGGGGACGCATAGTACCCAGCGTACGGGTTTGGCAGAGACTTTTGAATAAACCAGAGGCGCGATCTCTTCGACATCGACTCTATTTTCGAGAATCCAGTCTTTACCCGTTAGCCCTGCATCCAACACTCCATCGGCCACATAGCGCGCTATTTCCTGGGCACGGATCAGCATGCATTCGATTTCTTCATCATCGATACTGGGGAAATAGGATCGGCTTTTAATGCGAATGTTATAACCGGCCCGCGCAAAAAGTTTGACCGTTGCCTCTTCCAGGCTTCCTTTGGGAATTCCTAACTTCAATACGTTACCACTCATGGATTGTCTTCTTTCTTAATAGATGAATTAAAAATGCCCACTAGGCGCCAGCGTGACGCTGGACTCAATGGGAATAAATTTTATTGGCTGACGAGAGTACTGGCGACCCAAAGAGTCAAATAAGCCGAGCTAGTTCTTTGCTAGCCAAATAGGGTTATTACCCCTCAGGTGGCCCCACGCCGAGTGGGGGTTATTTTTTATAAACTTTTTCCGGGTCGAAAACTTTCTCTTCGATGACTTTCACGTCACCATTGACTTTCCTGAAAAAACAACTGTTGTATCCTTTATGGCAGGCGGCCTTGCCAACCTGCTCCACTTTCAGCAGAACGGTGTCGTCATCACAATCGACAAAAACTTCCTTGACGATCTGCACATTGCCACTTTCTTCACCTTTCATCCATTGCTTGTCACGAGAACGACTGTAAAACCATGCTTTTCCTGTTTCCAGAGTCTTTTCCCAAGCGATTGGGTTCATGTAAGCCAACATCAGAACTTTTCCTGTTTCTGCATCCTGAATGATGGCTGGAACCAGCCCGCCCATTTTATCAAAATCCAATTTCATAAATCTCCTCCAATACGTCTTTTAAGGCCAAAAAAATGCGCAAATATCCTACGATTCATTATTTATTGAATCAAGAACTAAACCCCTAAAAATCCTCCAATTAAGGGAGAAAATTTAAATAGCACATTTATTTTATAGGGTAAAAATCCCAATAAATACGGGCTACGGGTGAAGTTACGAAATTTAAAATATAATTGATTTTCTGTCAACCTTATAATAGCCTGTTTGAAATCGAATTAGTCGTTTTTTTTGTTTGTTTCGCTAATTTACCCTTTTGAATTGTTGGGGATGATTAGAACGATTGCATCTTAAGCTAAAGGGGATTTAATGCCTTCAATTACGCATTTTGAAATTTATAAACCCGCAGAACCGTGTAGTTATACCGGTGAAAAATTGCGGGAAATCATGGATAAAGTAATTTCCGAAACTCTGACTCCAGACGGTAAAGAGTTGAACTTGAAAGGCTATTGCGTTGGACCGAATGGCATGACGATCATTTCTCGGGATGAACGGGTTGCGAAAGTACGACGGTTTAACTGTGGAGGCAACCGCATCGGTAATGAAGGGGTCAAACTTCTGGCTGAGTCTGAGTTGTTTTCCAAGGTCAATTGGCTGGAACTGGGAGGTAACGATATTGGGCCGGAAGGCCTCAGAGCGTTGGTGAACTCCAAAACATTATTAAAGGTTAAATCTCTTAATTTATACCGAAATGCTATTAAAGATGAAGGGGCAATTATTTTTGCCAATGAAAACCAGTTAGAAAAAATTGAGGATTTGGACCTGGCCCAAAACGAAATTGGGGATGAAGGCATTTTGGCCCTTTCCCAATCGAAAAAACTTCCTGATCTGGTTAGCATCGCTTTGGACAATAATTTTTCCTCCACGGAAGGAAAAGAGGAAGCCAAGGTAGGTCCCAACTTTAAAAAGCTTCAATCTCTAAACCTGTAATTTAAAATCCTATGCCAGCGCACAATGAAAAGTATGGGAAAGGTTTTTTCCTGATTGCTAATCCCGTATTGCCGGACCCAAATTTTTCTCGTACGGTCGTATTATTATGCAATCATGATGATCAAGGTTCATTTGGCTTGGTTATTAACCGGCCTGCCCCGATCAGTGCTAAAGAAGTTTTTGAGGAAATGGGGGTATCAGACTCCCCATCCGGGAAAATTTTTATCGGAGGCCCCGTTTCCCCCTCGCAAGTGTTTTACCTTTGCCAGTCAAAAACACCTTTGCCGGAATTGGATGCCGTCTGCGATGGGGTTTACATGGGATTAAGCTGGGAACTCCTGGATAACCTAATGATGCGGATTGAAGATCCGGAAAAAAATATCAGGTTTTATATGGGTTATTCCGGTTGGGGAGCAGGCCAACTTGAGGGCGAAATGACCCGGCTTAGTTGGTTGACCTGTGAGGCTCAGAGCGATTTTATTTTTCAGGAAAATGAAGAGGGCATATGGGCCAACGCCGTGAAGTCTATGGGAAAAGATTACGAATACCTGATTAAAGCCCCTGTCAACCCGCAATGGAACTAGCCGCTAGGCGTGGGATTAATAAGCAATTGCTTTTTTGGATTTGCAAAGAGCTATCTCGAATCAACGAGTCTTTGATACCTGCCCCCCATGCTAAGAGGTTCTGGCTGGCGTGTGATAATTTTTTCTGGCGGGCAATTAGTTTTGGTGGCTTGTTGGGATTTTGCTCTATCCCCTCCCACGGGAGTGGAGCTCTATGAATTCACTTTATCGGCCTCCGGCATCCCAGCAAATTTATAAAGCCACGGTTCCACCCGAATATCACGATTTTTCCGTAGAACAGTATTTTTCATTACGGTTTTCCTATCAGAGCAAAGAAGCCTGGATTGCACAGATTTTAAACGGAGACATTACCGTAAATGGTAAAAAGGCTCATCCGGGTTGGATCCTTCGAGAAGGGGATAGCATTATTACTCATGCCGGAGTTCGTCAAGAACCTCCTGCAGATTGCAGTTTAAATGTGGTTTATCAAGATAGGTATATCCGGGTGTTTAACAAGCCTGCACCCATTCCTGTACACCCTAGTGGAAGGTATTTTCAAAACAGCATGACAGAAGTTTTGAAGAAAGTATTTCCCGAAGAGGTTCCGCGCCCTGTACAGCGGTTGGATGCAACGACTACCGGGTTGATCGTGTTTGCCCGTACCCGACAAGCGGCGGGTTTCTTAATGAAAGAGTTCCAAAATCATCGAGTACAAAAAGAATATCTGGCCTTGGTAAAAGGAAAACCGGAGAATAAATATTTTACTCTTAATGCTCCTATTGGAGTTGTAAATGGAGCGCAAAGGGGGGTGGGTGAGGGTATCAAGAACCCAAAACCTGCGGTAACTAAGGTAGAATGCTTAACCACTACCAATGATCATTCGGTTTTGAAAGTGATTCCCCTGTCAGGTAGAACTAATCAGATTCGCGTGCATTTGTCCAACCACCGTCTACCAATTTTAAATGATGATGTTTACGGTGAGGGGGACTCAGGAAATTATGAGTATGGATTGCATGCCTGGAAGCTGAGCTTCCAATGTTTTGATCGTCGCCTGGAGTTTAAAGTGTGTCCTCCTGCACATTTTCAACCTTTTTTAAAAGGTTTGGATAAAAATCGTTTATGAATTTGATGCAACCACAATATGTTTCGGATGCGCCCTCTCTTTCCCCAATGAGTCAGGGAGGATTAATCACGCGCTCCAGAAATCCATTCTGGCTGGCTCCTATGGCGGGGATCACCGATGTGTGCTTTCGTCAGTTGATGGATGAAATGCAGGCGGGAGTCTTGATTTCGGAACTCGTGTCAGCAAAAGGGCTTTTTTTCAATTCCATAAAAACTCGAAAAATGATGCGCATTCATAAAAGCCCCGGAACGATTGTTGGAATTCAACTTTTTGGCGAATCTCCGGAAGACATTGTTCGCGCAGTGAGCGTGGTGGAGGAGACAGGAGCAGATTTTATAGATATCAATATGGGTTGCCCTGTGAAAAAAGTGGTGAAAAAGGGATGTGGTGCGGCCTTAATGCGAGACCCGGTTTATTTGGAAAAGTTTCTCACCACCATTAAAAAAGGGATTCGCTTGCCTCTCACTGTCAAGATGAGAACAGGTTGGAATGAAAATGAACTTACCATTCATGAATGTGTCCAAGCCGCTTACCAATCGGGTTGCGAGTGGGTAGCCATTCATGGGCGAACTCGCGCTCAGGGTTATGAAGGCAAAGCCGATTGGGATCTTATCGCAGAAGTCAAAAGCAGGGCGAAATTGCCTATTATCGGCAATGGGGATATCCGCAACGCCAATCAGGCAAAACAAAGATTACAGGAAACGGGAGTGGATGCGGTGATGATCGGACGTGGAGCTTTGCGCAATCCCTGGATATTTAAAGAGTGTGTCGGCCTGTCTGTTCAGCGTTCTGGTCTCAAGCTCCTCAATCAATATTTGAGTGGATTGCAGGAAAATTATGATGCCCGATCAACACTTATTTTATTGCGTAAGTTTTCGTCTTGGTTGGCATTTGGTTATCCCGGCGCGTCAAAGTTCCGAAAAAATATGTTTGAATGCTTTACCACTTCTGAAGTCATGCAACGGGCAGAAGACTTTTTTAATCAGATTGCATATCTTCCCACTCCCAGCTTTGAAGACAGTGAGGCGTTCATGATGGGCGGTCATGGCTAATAGCTGAAACAATCAAGCCCTATTTAGAGAGAAACAGATGAGTGAGAAAACGACAAGTTTTGTAAAAACGCGTCCTGACCGGGTGCGCAAGCAATATAAAAAACAGGAAGAGTTCACACTTTATGGGTGGAATGCCTGCATGAGTGCATTCAAGGCAAGGCCGGAAAGTCTCTTGCGTATTTTTTTCAGCCGGGCCCGCACCTCCCAGTTAAAAGAGGTCAAGGCCTTTTGCGGAGAGAATAAAATCCCGTACCGTCAGTTGGATCAGGAATCCCTCAATAAGGTCGCCTCAGGTGTTCACCATGAGGGTGTAGTGATGGTAGTTCGACCCCTCCCACCACAATCTGCGCATCGATTGATCCGGGGAAAGATGCCTGATAAGGGATTGGTCGTTGCATTAGACGGAATTGATAACCCGCATAACCAGGGTGCGATATTGCGGACCTGCGCATTTTTTGACATCGAAGGTTTGATGGTTCCAGGAAATGGCAAAGCTACAGCGATTCCTTCCTCTGCCGCGAGAATGGCAGAAGGAGGGCTGGAGGAAGTTCCCGTATTTACCAGTAGCGATCTTTCTTCTGCATTAAGAGACTGTAGAGAACAAGGCTGGTTTGTGGTGGGTGCCGATGCAGATGCAAAAGAAACTCTATTCAGCGCTAAAATTAAATTTCCCGCAGTGGTAGTTATGGGGAATGAACAAGAAGGCCTTTCCAGCCGGGTAAAACAACGGTGCGATACGCGAGTCCGTATTCCAGGGAAAGGACAATCCCTCAACGTATCCGTTGCGGCTGGCATCATCCTGGCGGAATTAGATCGTCGTCGTAAAAATTCCAAGTAAGAATTAATCGCAGATGATTTTTTTTGCCAAACTTCATCCCTTAATCGTTCATTTTCCAATGGGCTTGTTAGTCAGTGGGGTGGTGTTCGAAATTTATGGAGCTCTTCGAAAGGATGAGGTGGTAGAAACCGCAGGCCGATTCAACGTTCGGTTTGGTTTCTGGTGTTTGTTTCCGGTTCTACTAGTGGGGTTCCTGGGTATGATCAGCCTGGAAAACACGGAAAAGTTCAGGGACTTCCTGGTCAGTCATTTGACCTTTGCGTTTATCTCTGCTGGTGTGTTTATTTCTGCAATGCTGGTTTCTCGTTACCTCCGCAAACCCTGGGGCAGAATTTTGTATTTCCTGATTATTGCACTAGGAGGTTGTTGTGTCCTGACCACAGGTTACTTCGGCGGGGAACTGGTTCATCGCTTCGGAGTTCCAGCGTGACGCTGGACTCAACTTGCCTCCCCTGCTAGGGGGGTCACTTCATGAAAACCAACTGATAACCAGAAAACAGGCAAAGGCCCATTACCAAAATCCCAGCCGCATAGTACCCCAATGCAGTTCTGGAGAAGGTGTTGGTGTAGGCGTAGCCAGCAGAGAATCCATAAAGAATCGTAAACAGGAAGGAATAGCCTTGATGCCCTTCAACATTCGCCACAGTAAGCAGGTTAATGTCAACGGAGACCATACCTGAGAAATCTGCAACCACAGCGGCAAAAAGACCCAGGCTCAAATTAAAAGCTCCAGCGGCTTTTAATTTTTCATCATTTTTTTTATGGGCCAAATAAAGCAGGGCTAATCCGGCAACAAATAATGCAGGGGGAAAATGGGAAATGAAAGGGTGAAAGGAAACGGAACTTATCATTAGCGGGTTGCTGAAAAAATCATGAAGTCGTCATCCTCGAGGAGCCGAAGACAACGAAGGATTGTTCCTTACAAGACAAGAGGCGAGATTTTTCACTTTGTTCAAAATGACAAACACATTGCCACCGGCGGCTCGCCGGACTTAGTCATCTTTTTTTCTCAAGTCGCCGGCGATATCCAGATCGGCTTCTGAAAGGTTGATATCAACGTCAACTTTCGTTGCGGCACTAATATCCTGTTCCAGAGCGTCGATATTGACAGATTGTTTGAGTCCTTCCGCTTCATCCATAACCTCTTTTTTCAGGCCACTGAACGTGCTTTGGAACTCTCCCCAACCTTTACCAATGGCTTTTGCCAGTTTGGGAAGATTTTGCGGGCCAATCACCACAACAGCAATACCCATTATAATCATCAACTCAAAAAACCCGATATCAAACATTCAAACACTCCATTTCTTTTTCTGGTGGGAATTATTTTAGCAGATAATGAGAAAAATTGTCATTAGTTTGAATACGAGGGGTTTTCCGGTAACTTTTCATAGGCCTTGAATAATAAGAGGTTTGAGGTAGTATAAGGGCAGATTTATGAGAATTATTCGAGGAACAAAAAATATAACCGGCCCGATTGCTTATCCTGTAATGGCGATAGGCAATTTTGACGGGGTGCATGTAGGCCATCAGACTCTGTTCCGCAAAACCGCGGAATTGGCTACAGCAAATGAAGGTACGCCAATCGCGTTCACCTTCGAGCCGCATCCGTTAAAGATCATTGCTCCAGAAAAAGTCCCTCCCTTACTGACCCATTTCAAAAAAAAGATGGAGTTGATTGAATCCTTTGGAGTCAGCCTTGTCATTTGCGCAGATTTTACCCGCCAATTCGCAGACCAGCGACCCCGTGATTTTTCCAAAAATATTCTATTTGAAAAAATTGGGGTGAAGGAAATTGTCGTTGGATTCGACTACGCATTTGGCCGTGGAAGGGAAGGAACGATCCCTTACCTAAAAAAAATGGGGGAAGAATTTGGATTTAGGGTTCATGTTGTGGAGCCCTTCAAGCTCAATGGGCACACCGTGAGCAGTTCTCATGTTCGGGAACTTATAGAGGCAGGCCAGGTAGAAATGGCCAGTCAATTTCTAGGCAGGGATTATTCCATCTTAGGTCCAGTTATCTCTGGTTATAAAACCGGTCAGGCTATCGGATTCCCGACTGCAAATATAGATACCAGCAAGGTCCAGATACCCGGCACAGGGGTATATGCCGTTCGTGTCGTTTATGAAAATAATTCGTATGATGCAGTCGCCAATATTGGGTTTAATCCAACGTTCCACCGTGACCGGTTAAGTGTCGAGGTGCATATTTTTGATTTTAATCAGGTGATCTACAGTCATGAAATTGAAGTTCAGTTTGTGGCGCGAATTCGTAGCGAAATAGAATTTAAGTCCGCAGACGATTTGGTCGTTCAGATTAATCAGGACATTGAAAAAACCAAGAAGATTTTGCTGGAGAAGAAAATTTGAAAAAAGCCCGCCAATTAATTATAGGTCTTGCCATTGCGGTGGGTGCTCTTTATTACACCTTGCGTAACATATCGCTAGATGAGTTGATCGCCTCTTTTAAAGAAGTGGAGTTGGTTTATGTCCTGCCGGCATTTGTAATAATTCTTTTAACCTTTGTAATTCGAGCTTATCGTTGGCAAATTCTACTTCGCCCATTTAAGGATATACCTGTTAGTGATATTTACGCGCCTCTTATGATTGGTTTTATGGGAAATATCCTTCCTGCCCGAGCAGGAGAATTTCTTCGTGCTTATCTGGTAGGAAAAAAACAAGGTATTACTTTTGCCGGGGCTTTTTCTACCATAATTGTGGAGCGCTTGTTTGATTTGATTTTTCTGCTGATCCTGTTTGTTTGGGTCTTTGTAGTCAATGTGGAGATGTTTGACCCACAACTTACCTTTTCAGGGGTGTCTGTTCAAACTATGCTAACAGGGTTTGGCAAGTTGTGCGGGGTACTGGTCATAGGGTTACTAAGCTTCATGTTTCTTTTGGCTTACAAAGAGGAACAAGTTAAATCCTTCATAGGTTGGCTGGTAACACCTCTTCCAGATAACTGGAAGGAAAAGATTACTTTAATGGTGGGCGAGTTTGCCCTGGGATGCAAAATAATTAAGGATCCTGGTGCCCTCCTTCGAATCGTTTTATTATCCGCAGTGTTATGGTTGTTCTTCGTTGCAACCTATTATCCTTTTTATTATGCCTTTGACCTGCAAAATAAATCCTTGGATTCTGTGTTGCTATTAACCGTGATGGTATGTGTTCTAATAACAGTACTTCCTACCCCTGGTTTTTTAGGATCTTTTAATGCAGGAGTTTTGATTGCCCTGCATGAGATTATGGGCGAGGCCGAGGTGACAGCCGTTAGTTTTGGTATGGTCTCCTGGGCGGCAAGCTTTATAGTTTTAATTGCCGGAGGGGTGTTTTATATTTTTAAAGATCATATGTCTATGCAGTCTTTGATCAAAGCAGAAGAGGAAGCCGAGGCAGAATTAGAACAAATAGAAACTACAAACAAGTGACATTCTGAATCTTTAAAACAAGGAGCTATGCTTTCGTTTGTAGCAATTTAATTAACAACTTCATTGCCATTCCGGCAAACTCGGCATGACCTGCCTCGCTGAAATGACCGTCATTAGGAATAAAGTATTTTTCGATATCTGCATCCTTCATTTGTTCAAAAAGTTCAAAAGCATTTAAATGCTCAATGCCCTGACTGGATAGAAAATTATCAAATTGTTTTAGGGGAAGTCGCGCGGATGAGTGATATTGACCTTGGCCGCCAAAGTGGATCACTGCCAGCTTGCTCCCGTTTTCCCGTACCTCGCTCTGCAGTTTAATTATTAATTTTCGTGTTATCTCCCAGCCCCCAGAATCAAAAAAGAATAAATCATCAAAAATAGATGTTGTATCTTTGATGTCTGGAGAAGTTTGAACTTTGTTCTCTTCCGCACTTGCCAGGCTGACACGACGTACACTATGAATTCCTTTTTGATAGTGTAACCCTCTGGTTGATGCTGGCCCTTTCATATAGTCAGGCAAAAATATTCTTTTTATTAAGTGCTCCAGATGGTTGTATCGGGTCCGGGTAAATTGATATAAGCTGCTATTATTCCAAAGCCATTTGTTAAAGTTCTTACGCTTGACGTTCAGCTGAGTCCAGATGTTAATATCATATTGATCGAGAAGAGGGTTTCTAGAATCTGCTTTGCTGAAAAGCTGATCAATATTATTGCCGACATCATTACACCAGCAAAAAGCCAGAACCGTTAAGTCTGGCGTGTATTTCCGCGCTTTGATATGGAATCTCTGTAATTGTTGCCAGGTTCCTGTTCCCCCTACTCCAAAGTTGATAACTTCGACTCCTGGAGGGAAGGTTTCCGATAATTTTGTTTCCCAAACCCCAGCGAATTTTTTTTCTGGGGGAACAGCCTCTCCGGAAGTGAAAGAATCTCCCAATACGGCTACTCTGAGTTTTTCAGGGGTTCGCGCAATTGGATATGATTTTCCCAAAAGTCCATCCGCGTTGACTTCTACGTACATATTTATCTGATTTTCTTTCAGGTATCCTTTGGTATTGGGGCAGTATGACCTTCCCAAGATCGGGTCATAGCATAGGACCCGGTTAGGCTGAGTGTCGCCCCAAATTCCCAGGCCGACCTCAAGAAGGAAAAGAAAAAAGATAAAGGGGATTGAAATGAAAATGAAGATCTTCTTTTTGGAATGAGCTTGCGCCATATTTTAGTTTGCTTTGGTTAAATAAATTAAGGAAATTTTCATGCTTCTTTACCAATGATCCTTATTCAGAACTTTAAAATAAAGATCTTCATATCCTTTAGCCATTTTAATATTGCTGAAATTTTTAACTACATGGTCTCTGCAGACAGATGATTGAATTTCAGGCAAGCGTTCTAAGGCACTTAAAAATTCTTTTTTATTTTTGCATATGAAGCCGGTTGCGCCCTCCTTTACAATTTCGTGAAATGGGGGAATATCAGATAGGATTACCGGTGTCCCAGATACCATGGCCTCAATAACCGACAACCCAAAACTTTCCCAAGAAGAGGGGTAAAAAAAAGCTCGAGCCTTTTTCAGAAGATGTTTTTTTAAGATACCAAAAGTCTCCCCTCGGTATACAATTTTGTCTGTCAGCCGTTTTCGAACTTTCTTGGCAAAATACCCCGGATGCCGGACAGGACCAGAAATAATCAATGGCATTTTAGCCTTCTCAGCAATATTAATTGCAATATCCACGTTTTTTCTGGGATGAATGGCTCCTAAAAATAAACAGAAATCTTCCTTTTCGTCACAAAAAGAATATTCGCCCAAATCCAAACCATGATGCACAAATATATCAGAGCCATTGGATCTGGCGTCGGCCTGAGTCGGGTAGACCGTGTTGGGTACAGGTTCAAAACGTTCATTATGATGAGTTGAAATTCCGGGAATGTCGGAATGACGCAAACGAAACAATTGCGAAAAGGTATGGTCGTGTACGATATCCGGTTTGATATCAAGAATAACCTGATAAGAGGTATTATAGGCCTCTTCCTCTGACCCCCATAAAGGAATTGGGATGTTGATAGCTGGAGAATCTCCCCCTTCAGGCGCGACAACATACACGGTGTGGCCCGCTTCAACTTGAGCTTTGGATAGCCAATGAACTACCCTTTCTGTTCCTCCATATCCCTCTGGGGGAACTACGTTATTAGGGATCGAAATATGGACTATTTTCATTTATTGACTTTCCCTTGGGTTTTTAATTTTTGCAGATCGAAATATTGGGCTGGGAATCGGGATTCATGATCGGGTTAATTTTCTGGGTTTCGTTGTGATGGGAGCACCGCAATGCTTATTATCCGAAGCATTGTTCTGCATTATAACTAATTCAGATATTTAGCATTTTGCCATCACCCTGTCAAACAATGAGACCCATCGGGAACGTGGCAAAGCGGGTTGGGGAAGGTTTGTTCGCCAGATAGAGTTTATTACCCCTTGCACCCCTGCGGGGCATGAAGGCTAAGGAGGGAACTAAACATCAAGGGGAAGATCATTAGAGTATTACCCCTCCGGGGCACGAGAGTTTATGTTAAATATCACGTGCGCTTGAGTGTTCAGTCCGCTTTACGGGTAATGCAGTGCTGGCCCCACGCCTGGTGGAGCCGAGTCAATTGCCATTTCAATTCCACAGGAATTTGCTATAATGCGCCCTTAAAGATTTTTCTTTGCTTGGTCATTGTGATTCTTAAGTAATCATGGGTATATGCCAGCAGACTTAGAAAGATATGCCGAAGTGGCGGAATTGGTAGACGCGCATGATTCAGGTTCATGTGCCCGAAAGGGTGTGGAAGTTCGAGTCTTCTCTTCGGCACTCTCTAGCGAGAGTCGCAAATAACAGAAAAACTTAAAATCACTAAGCAGCAGTTTTCAAAATACGAAAAAGATAAATCTATCCCACCATCTGATAAGCTTTTAAAAATTTCTCAGCTTTGCGAAGTAAATCCAGGTTGGCTTCTCTCAGGTGAAGGAAACCCATTTTAATTTTTATTATGGCAGAAGAAAATACACCCGTTAAAGAAATTACCCCGGAAGAATTTTTTCTAGAGTCCCCTTTATACGACAAAGTAACCTTAAAAGGGGATAATGCATATACCTTTCGATTTACTATAAAATACCCAAAAAAAAGACTCACAATAGATTCATATTGCCCGTACTGCCTTAACCAATCAGTTTTCATAAATAAAGAAATTGAGGGATCTCATAGTCAAATTGTATCCGATGGCCTTCATACAACTATATTCCGTTGCTCTAGGGACAATGAACACTGGATAGGATTTATCTTTCTATTTCATCAGGATTGGGTTCAAAAAATAGGTCAATTCCCATCAATCGCAGATTTACAAAAAGCAGAAATAGAAAAATATCATAAAATTTTAGGGAATGATAAATATAAAGAATTTACCAAGGCAATTGGACTAGCTTCTCACGGAGTAGGAATTGGTTCATTCGTGTACCTCAGGCGAATATTTGAATCATTAATTGAAGAAGCACATACAAAGGCTTCAACGGCAAGTGAATTTAAGGAAGAAGATTATATTAAAGGAAGAATGGCTGAAAAAATTGTTTTACTAAAAGAGCACTTACCTGGATTCCTTATTGAGAACAAAAGTTTGTATTCTATCCTAAGTAAGGGTGTTCATGAACTAAGCGAAGATGAATGTATCAAGTTTTTCCCCGTAATTAAAATTGGTATCGAAATTATTCTCGATCAAAAACTTGAAAGTAAAAAAATAGAGGAGAAAGCCCTAAAGGCAAAAGAAGCTATTAGAGAAATTCATGGAGAGCTCAGCCAAACAACCGAAAAATAGAAAGATTACCCTTTTTCAAAACATCACACTTCCTTATTGCACTCCTCCTCTTGGTTAAAATTTTTTTAACCGCACATGATCCCTGTTTCACGCTTTCTTTTGATTATTCTAAAAGGTAAAATCTTTTTCAGGACCATTTTTTTACCTTATTTATACCCATAGTTCACTCAATGTCTAATTACTCAGAAGCAGCTAAACAACACCATGAAATTTCTTTGCAATACGAGCACAAATATATCCTTTTTTTTGTAGCCCTTATTTTCTCGATTCTCGGTTTGGCCATTGAAACATCCACTCCTTCCAAGAATTATTTTCAAATAATATTTGAACTGAGCGGGTGGTTATTTTTATTACTTTCTGGAATCTTGGGTCTTGTTATCCTTCAAGAAAGCGCAGCATATTACCGATTTCAATCTGAAAACTCCTCACTCTGGAACGAATTAAATAGCTTGCTCAGTCAAAAAGAAATGGGAAAAGAAAATATTCCCTGGCTAGACTCCAGCCGAGCAGATGAAGTTCGGCATATTATGAGACCCATTGATGATGTCATAAGGGATAAGGAAAATTCATTAAAGCAAATCGTCTCAGAGAGAGACACTGTTCAAAAAGATGTGGTCCTTAAAATAAATATTCAAGGAATTACTTTTACCATTGGAATTATAGGATTAATAATTTCACGCGGGTGGGATCATATTGCTTATATTATAATTAATTCTTAATTTCTATTTTAGATTTTCTCCCGCCCCTTTTTCGATCCAAATCATTTAATCAGTTTTATCAAATAACACAGAATTTTAAGATAGAAATAGCGGTTGAATAAGCCCTTAAATGTCAATAATCGCGTTGGCACATGATCTCAACAACAGCTTAATTCTGAAAAACTTAGAAAAGAATATAATGTGATCGGACAATTTCCGCTTTCAATCAAAGGTAAGCATTAGTAATAACGAAACAATCAATGAAATACTTTTTGAGGATTTTATTTATAATCTTAATTTTGACGAGCTGTTCGTCAATTAAAAGCACTGTATATTTTTGGGAGAAAAATAGTTTTGAAAGCATAAAGATAATTGCAGCCCCAAATGCTAATCTGAACACAGCAATCGCTGTAGATCTAGTGTTTGCTTATGACAAGGAAATGGTTGGTGAATTGGAAAAAATAAATGCGCGCAATTGGTTTAAGGGAAAAGCAAGTTACCGCTTAAATTTCCCTACTGGTTTCGATGTTGTTTCATGGGAGGTGATTCCAGGGCAAAATGCACCTCAAAAGCCTTTTCCAGAAAATAGTAAAAGAGCTTTAGGAATTTTTATATTTGCCAATTATGCTATTCCAGATGGTGTCTATCGAGCGCGTGTAGATAAACTGAAATATATTGAATTGTTATTAGGAGAAATAGAAATTAATATTGTTAACCATCCCTGATAATAAATTTGATCCATATATACTGGTTCCCAGCTCCAATGATAGCAAGTCCAGCCTCATTTTCCCCTGTCAGCGAACCCCTTAAATTTCAATGAGCGGCCGGTTATACCCATTCTGGGCATGAATTCAAAGGTTGGGGATATCACACATGATCCCGGCATTATTACCTTCCGTTTTAAAAATTTAAGGAATAATCCTTAAATTTTTCAGGTCTTACATAGTAGACAATGTTAAATGCCTGAGGGAGGTTAAGAAATGACAACCGATATAATTCTTGCTGTTTTAGGCTGGTGTATCGTAATTAACTTTGGGATTCTACTATTTTGGTGGTTTTGCTTGATGTTTGCACACGACTGGGTATACAGAATTCATAGCAAATGGTTCAAATTATCAGCGGAAAAGTTCGATGAAATTCATTACACCAGTATTGCATTTTTCAAAATTTGTATTTTTATCTTCAATATTGCTCCCTATTTTGCATTACGTATTATCGGATGAAATGCGGACTAACTTGGACTGGAAACTGAACCAAATTGTGAAAGGCTCAAGTCCATTGTTGACGGTAATTTAACCCTCGCAATTTCAATGATCGGTCCGTTATACCCATTCTGGGCATGAAATCTAATGTTGGGGATATCACACATGATCTGGCCACCTGTGACTGATTTGAATTAATCGTTTCATCGTATAAATTGTTTTTGCCTTAAAGAAAAAGAATTTGGCAGGGAAAAGACAAGCATCTAGGTTCCGCAAAAGGTTTGGTAGGGAATGTTGGTTGCCGGAGCAGGCTCGGCAAAGGTTTCGTTGCCAGCAACTTCGTCGAAGGGGTGGCACAAAACAGTCAGCAATTTCGAGAAGGGTGTCATATCTTTTTCATCACTTGCGGCGGCAAGAGCTTCTTCGACTTTATGGTTCCGCGGGATATAGATGGGATTGACCCGGTCCATCGCCTGTGCGGTATTTTCTGCTACAACTCCCTCCTGTTCCAATCGTTTATGCCAACCCTGCGCCCAGGTGTCGAAGGCATTTGGGTTTTCGAACAGGTTTCTTACTGCATCGCTATCCCCGCGCAGGGTTTGGGAGAGACGGCGGAAGACAAGGGTAAAATCTACACTTCCCTCATTCATTAGTTTTAACAGGTTGTTGATCAGTTGTTGGTCGTTTTCGTTTTCGGTCGACAAACCAATTTTGGATCGCATACCCGTCAACCAGTAAGATTCATAGAGTGGCTGAATGCACTCGATCGTTTCGGTCAGCAATTCGATGGCGCGTTCCTTTTCGGGGTCGACTAACGGGATTAGTGTTTCTGCCAATCGCGCCAGATTCCAGATGAGGATCTCGGGCTGCTTCGCATAGGCATAGCGACCGTGCTGGTCGATCGAGCTGAAAACGGTCTCGGGTGAATAGTTATCCATAAAGGCGCAGGGTCCATAGTCGATGGTCTCACCGGAGATGGTCATGTTGTCGGTGTTCATCACTCCGTGGATGAAACCGATATTCATCCAGCGCGCTATCAGTGCGGCCTGAGCATCGGTGACAGCGGCAAAGAATGCCAGATATGGGTTTTTTGCATCGGCCGTTTCGGGATAATGTCGCTCAATGGCATAGTCTGCGAGTTTACGGACTTTGTCGACGTCTCCGCGTGCGGCGCCATACTGAAAGGTGCCAACGCGGATGTGACTCGCCGAAACCCGTGTGAGAATAGCACCGGGCAGTGGGCGTTCCCGGTAAACGTCTGTACCGGTGGCAACTGCGGCCAGGGCGCGTGTTGTCGGGACGCCGAGCGCATGCATGGCTTCGCCGATCAGGTATTCGCGTAACACCGGGCCAACAGCTGCCTTGCCATCTCCACCGCGAGAAAACGGGGTGCGGCCTGATCCTTTCAGCTGAATATCGCGGCGTTGTTGTTGGGTGTCGATCACTTCACCGAGGAGAAGCGCGCGTCCATCGCCCAGCTGCGGTGAGAACCCGCCAAACTGGTGCCCGGCATAAGCCTGAGCCAGTGTTTGCGCACCTTCGGGTGTTGCATTTCCGGAGAAAATTGCCAGGCCCGCTTCGGAATCTAGCGCCATCGGGTCGAGTCGCAACTCTTTTGCCAGCGCGTGGTTGAACTGCAACAGTGTCGGGGCGACCGCCCGTTCTGCCGGGCAGAACTCGAAAAAACCTTCGAGGCTGCGGGCGTAACTGTTATCGAAGTTGAACTGTGGTTGTGAATTCAATCGTTCCTCTTATATTTTTTGAGGTGGAAAATTTTTCGAGGAACCGAGACGTTTAGCAATATTGAATAACAGCCCCAGCAACAGGAAAACAAATAAGATTCCTTATAAGATGTAAGTTATCTCTGCGGGTTGCATTTATCTTGCCTCAATCAGAACAATATTTTTTCCAACTATAAGGGGGTCTACCCCTTCGAGGCACGAATTTTTCGGAAGAAGATATCACGAAGCCCACTATTGGCTGTAAGTTTGCCCTTCTACCCTTGGGCCTTAAGCAAATAGATGCTCAATCGGCTATACCTGAGTCTAATTTTGGTGGCGAATCTTCTGAGGTTGGATGCTTACTGCCTTCAATACCTAATAGGGGCAAAGTAATAATATCTAGCCGGACCCTTCCCAGCTCAGGGTCTGTTGAAACTTTTATCAGCCGCCCCCATTTTTCCAGTTGAATCATTTTGGGTTGCCCCGAGGGTATTTTTGTCAGAATCCTCACTATCTTTATCAAAAGAATGGGGATGTGAAACCAGTAAAAATCAGAATCGTTCTTTTTCATATAATAGATTTCTTAATTTTTTTGTTAGATCAAAAAACCTTCTGACACCAGCCAACAAATCGGAGGTTTTTAGTCCCTGTCATTTTGCCGCTTCTCTCTTTTTTCTTTCCTCTTTTCTTTCTTGTCCTTTCTTTCAGCACGAATTGCCTGCATATTTTCCTTATTTTTTTTCCGGCAGGTTTTCAGACCTTCCCGAGAATCTGCAGATTTGACACAACTTTCAAAATCGTTAAGAAATCCACGTTTTTTATTGATGCGTTCAAGAATTTTTCCTTTCTTTTTCTCAAACTTTTCACCCTTTCCCTCATCTGCATAAGACACGTTTTGAACCAGAAAAACCATCACCACAACTAAAAATATCTTTTTCATAAATTTTCTCCATCCCACAGAATTACTTAAAATTCATGCTCTTTAACAATAAATGCCGAAGATTTAGAGTGATCGATAAAGTTTCCCTCATCTTCTAGTAGCGCGGCACTTAATTTCTGTCCCTTTGGTGAACTCATTGCCTCCACAAGATCTTCTTCTGATTCGAACCACACCTCTGCAACCCCATCAAATTCTGGCAACATGCCTCTCGAACTCCTTAACCCTGCATTTAAAGGGGTATCTACAGTAAGAGATTGCACATATTTTTTGGCCCTCATATCACCAGCATTTTTCATAAAGAAAGGGCCATGTTTATTACTCCAATAATCCTGGAACTGCTCGCGAGTCATATCTGGGTGACGGCATAAGCACATAACAAATTTGATCATTTCAATATACTCCTTTAGAGGATGGCATGTTCAGCGTAACATTATGCTGGCACGTATGTTGAGATGTACCGCCGAATTCTCTCGAAACGTTCTCATTATTTGGAGGGTAATTCAATGACGGATTTTGGACAATTCCTGCCATGAATTAAAGAATTAAATTTCAACGATTGGCTGGTTATGCGATCCCAGCAAAAGGACCTACATGTATAAAGGGGCTTCCCTCTTTTTAAGAAACCGCTTTCAAAATTATATTATTAAGATGTTCTAAATCAACCGGTTTTCTCATACAGTCAAAGGCCCCAAAAAGGGTTAAGTCTCTCTTGGCCTCATCATCTATATCCCCTGATACCATTATTACTTTTATTTCCGGATACATACTCAAAATCACGGAAATCAGCTTGTCCCCAGAAATCCCTGGCATGTTAATATCTAAAATAATTACATGAGGTTTAAATTTATCAATTATTACTAAAGCTTCTTCACCTCGATTAGCAACTTCAACAAAATACCCCTTGTCTCCTAAAAAAGTTTTAAACATAAGACAGAGAATCTTGTCATCATCTACCAATAAAACTTTAATCTTGGTCGCATTTTTTTCCGACATCTTGCCCACCCTCCATTTCCATTCGATACCAAATCCCGGTCGCTAAAATCATATTCTTCTAAATTATTTTTACCTCATTCCTGTGTTTTTCTTAAAAGGATGAGTTCCCAGAGAAAGAGCTCAAAGACCTTATATCAACTATAGCAAAAACCAATATTAGCCTGCCCATTATTGTATCTCGCATTAGCCAATCAGAATTGTCAAATGGTGGGGATTTCAGCAAAAATCAAGAATCTGATAAACCCTTAAAATTCAATTATCGTTCTATTGCATGCTCCCAGCGTATAGATAAGGCATTAAAGAGTGATATCCAAATTTCCGCCGTGCCACTTTGAAAAAGAAGGGGCTTAGTTGATTTTACCAAGGCCTTTGTTTTTGAAATTGTATCGTTGGTGATAAGAAAGCAATTAGCCCTGAAAGCTCCAATTAAAAATGATATAAGAGCATGATCAATTCTTGGAAATAAACTCATTTAGCCAAATCGACTGAAAATTCAGAATGCCTGAACAAATTACTGAAATAAAAGCCCATTATAATTTTTCAAAAACTGATGAAGAATTGCTTTTGGAGATGAGGCCACACTTAGAGTCTTGCGTTGATAAATTTTTGGATGGGTTTTATGAATTTATCTGGAAGTTTGAGCAGGCGGAAGAATTTTTAAAAGATGAAAAAGTCATCTCCCGACATCGAGGAAAAATTCGCCAATGGTATTTGGATCTATTCAGTGGGAGCTATGATGTTTCACATTTTATGAAACTTTATAAGGTGGGGGAGACGCACGTCCGGTTAGGGCTACCCACACATTACGTCAATGCAGCATTTAACTATGTTCGTGTTTTTGTTGTTGGTTGTATCCAAAGTCATTATCAAGATGATGCAAGTATGAAAGATAGAGTCAAAGCGGCAGAGAGAATTATTGATATCAATTTGGACGTGCTGACCAGTTCTTATCGAGCGGAGGAAATAAGCCGATTTTTATCTCTATCCAGTATTGAAAAAACTCTTATCAGTTTTCTGAAAAAAATAACTTCATATTTTAATTACTTACTGGCGGTTGCATTGGTAACGGTAGCCGTTTTTGCTATTGGATTGTTTGTGTATGATGTTTATTTACTATTTTCCGGGCAGGAAAGTATTGAAAAGGGTATCTTGACAACATTAGGCAGCCTCTTGATCCTTTGGGCTGCAATTGAATTGATAAATGAAGAAATGAAACACCTTCGTGGTGGCAGTTTTGCTTTAGAAGCTTTTATAACACTTGCCATAGCGGCATTAATTAGAAAAATACTGATTTTTTCCCTTTCAACAGAACAAACAAAAGATGTTTTGATGATAGGGGTGCTAGTACTCTGTTTAAGTATTTCATACTGGGTGATCGCGTCTAAAGAAAAACCCTCCAAAAACCAGTCGCATTGATTTGCGTCCGCTTCATACATGATCCCCCCAACATCCACTTGTCTACCCGTTCTTTTGTTAAGGAGAAATCCTCATTAAGGCACACCTGTAAAGTCTTCAACAGACCAGGGATTCGATCTTCCTCAAATCCATTTTGAATAAGAAGGGGCTAAGCCGATTGGGTTGACCCTTTTTGTTTTTTAATTGTATTCTAGTGCCATCGCAGAATTTTATGGAGAGAATTGATGAATCAGAAAAATAACGCTTTATTCAGTCCGTTCCCGTTGGGTGATCTCACTTTGCAAAATCGTATTGTTCTTGCGCCTATGACAAGAGCCCGGGCAGGTTCAATGCAAATTCCTAACGCGTTGATGGCTGAATATTATTCCCAACGGTCGGCGGCGGGACTTCTTATTACGGAAGGGACTTTTATCTCAAAACAAGCTGTGGGTTGGGTTAACGCGCCGGGCATCTATACGGATGAGCAGGCTGAAGCCTGGAAAATAGTTACTAAAGCGGTTCATTCAAAAGGATCAAAAATTTTTCTCCAATTGTGGCATTGTGGCCGGGCTTCCCACAGCGCATTTCATGGCGGAGAACTTGCCGTGGCTCCATCTGCAATAAAACTTAACGATAAATATATACATACACCGGATGGTAAAAAAGACCTTGAAGTGCCCAGAGCGCTTGATACAGATGAAATCCCGCAAATTGTGGAAGATTATAAGCAGGCGGCTAGAAGAGCTAAAGAAGCTGGTTTCGATGGGGTGGAGATTCATAGTGCCAATGGGTATCTGATCGACGAATTCCTGCAGTCAAAAACCAATAAACGAACCGATCGTTATGGGGGCAGCCTCGAAAATCGGTTTCGGTTTCTTCATGAAATTGTCAATGCAGTTACTGAAGTCTGGCCGGCCAACCGGGTTTGCGTGCGACTCAGTCCTAATGGAAATTATAATGACATGGGTTCTGAAGACTATCGAGAGTCCTTTACCTATTTCGCCAGCCAGCTCGATAAGGTAGGCCTGGCTTGTTTGCACGTTCTTGATGGCCTTGCATTTGGTTTTCATGAGCTTGGAGAACCCATGAAATTGAATGAATTTCGCAAGATATTTTCTGCCCCAATAATTGGAAACTGTGGATACACGCAAGAGACTGCAGAAGCTGCTATCCAAGAGGGGAATGCGGATATGATCGCTTTTGGAAGGCCTTTTATCAGCAACCCAGATCTTGTAGAGCGCTTTCGTAATGGTTGGTCGCTGGCTGCCGATGCGGAGATGGGGGCATGGTTTTCATTTGAAAAAGAAGGATATACTGATTTTGAATTTTATGATCTTGGATCGTAAAAATTTATAAGTGGCTGACATCACGTACCCCCGCAGGGGCATGAATTCAAAGGTTGGGGATATTACCCCTTTGGGGCACGACAGTTTGCGAAGAATATAACGCACACATGATCTCAACTCATTTGTAGAGAATATTCCAAAGTTGATAATTCCCCTGTAGGGGAAAGTGCTTGACGGTAAATTAGAATAAAAGGACAATATCCAAGCATCACCCTTCGAGTACCCCTTCGGGCATGAAAGCCAATGATGAGGATATAACAGTCCTCAGGGTGACGATTTTTTCCTGGGAAAATAGTTTTTCAGCACCCTGCTAGCCGTGGAGGCATGGTTTCTTGCCAGAAAATATTATTACCCCCGGCATGAAGGATGAACATCACAAGTCCAGCGTCACACTGGCCTACTAAGGCACTCCGTTGAAAATTTGTCTTACTATATATTCTTCTCCCTGGTCAGCCTCTGCGGGTGGAGGGCAGCTGGCGGTGCACCACTTTGCCTGTGCTTTGCAAAGAATGGGGCATGATGTTCATGTGCTTTATTCTAAAGACCTTGGTGAAAAAATTTCAGCAAACACTCCTTATACCGTACATTGGACCTCCCATTTTAATTGCGCAACATTGAATCTGGACATATTCCCTTTTTCTCGTGCTTTGAGACGTCTGATGAAATGGGAGCGATTTGATATTGTGCATGGAAATGCCGAAGAAGCATTTTTTGCCAGCAGTATTGCTAGAAAATTTACAGCCGGTTACCTGTTTACCAGCCACGCCAACATGATTCCGGAAACCGGAATGATTCGCGGGATGTTGCGCCCGCTTTCTTTTTTAAAATCTCTCAATAATTATCTATTACGTTCTTCAGCGTTTAATGCTTCTCGGGTTATTACCTTCAGTGAGTTTTCAAAAAAACTGGTCCTAAAAGGATTGGGAAAGAAAAAAGGGCGACAGGTGTTAGTGGTTTCCCCGGGAATAGATCCCTCTTGGTTCGAGGTGAAAAGGCGGGCTGAGGGCTCCAAAGATTTAGTCTTGTGGGGGCGGATGGAAGACCAAAAAGGAATTCCCGAACTTCTCCGGACATTGAAGGAAGTTATAGGGCGGGTTCCTGAAGTTCGGCTTCATTTGATCGGCGAAGGTAATATGACCGAACCGTATCGCCAACAAGCCAAAGACTTGGGGGTAATGGACAGGGTGGTTTTTCATGGCTGGATGGAAGTCGAGGCCATTCAAAAATTTATCAGCCAATGTGCGATAGGTGTTTTTCCTTCCCGTATTGAGAGCTTTGGGCTATCCATGGCGGAAGCGATGGGAGCGGGACTGCCCATCATCGCAAGCCGGGTAGGGGCACTTCCAGAATTTATTGAGGATGGGGTGACAGGAACTTTGGTTCCCCCAGGCAATATCCCGGCACTTTACCGTGCCATTCTCGAAAAACTGGAAAACCCAGACCGAGCTCAGGCCTTGGCAGACTCTGGAAAAGAAATGGTGCACCAACGTTTTTCCTGGGATCAATCTGCTCAGAAAACAACCGAAATTTACCAAGCTGTTCTGGATGAAATATAAGTGACCGACCCAGCCTTGCAAATTAAAGAACCGCTTGATCTTTCCATCATCATTGTCAGTTTCAACACGCGGGATGTTCTTTTGGATTGTCTGGAATCTGTTTATGACAAAACAGAGGGAATCTCTTATGAAATCATCGTGGTGGATAATGCCTCCAGCGATGGGACCACCGTTTCTGTTTCGGGACGCTTCCCCGGTGTCCGGCTAATATGCAATGGCGAGAACAGAGGTTTCTCTGCCGCCAATAACCAGGGCATCGGTATATCATCAGGAAGATGGGTCGCTTTGCTGAATCCTGACACGTGCTTGATCGAAAACAGTTTTCTAAAAATTCATAACTATTTGCAGGAGCACCCTGAGTTCTCCATTCTGGGTCCCGGCATCATTAATGAATCGGGTCAGCAAAGCCCAACTCGGCTTTGGGAAGACACGCCTCAGGACGCGGCCTGGAAAATTTTAGGCCTCTATAATCCAAGCAATGAATTGCAAAGAATGGGGGACATGCAGGAAGCATTGGTGATCTCAGGTTGCTGTTTTGTGATCCGCCGAGAATTGTTTGAAGAGATCGGTCTGCTGGACGAAAATTATTTTTTATACAACGAAGAAGATGACTTTTGCCGTCGGGCCAGACAGCATGGGAAACGAATCTGTTTTTTTCCGGAAACATCGATTCAACATCTGCACGGCAAAAGCACGCATCAGCCGGAACATCGTGAAAGGGTGATTGTAGAGACCTATAAAAGCAATCTGTACTTTTATTCCAAGCATTATTCCTGCGCCTGGAATATTATTTTACGATCCCTGTACAAGGTGACATTTCTGGCAGGACTTATCAGATCCGCTTTCCGGCACCTGACCCGCTCCGCCTCCCCGGGTGCAGACGATTCCCTGCGGCTTAAACTCAAACTTCTATTTTCGCAATAATAAAAAAATCAAATATCTGGGGCGGATGGCTTTTCTGGAAGCCTTGAATTAACTTCTCGAGATTTAAATAAATTTTTCATAACGGCTGTGTCAAGGTTGTTAGTGTCATGACCTTTGAGCACGGGAAAGGGTAAATCGTATGCCGTGTAGTAGCCTTTTTCAGGATCAGAAACTCCCCATTTAGTATCTAGATTTAGGTTCCCCATTCCCAGTATTTCCCAGTACCCGTCAGCATCTAGATCCACAAGAATACCATCCTTAATACCTTGCCCCGCTCCTCTTTCAAGCAAAGTGTGAATAATAATATCCTCAAAAACTTCTTCAGCTTCTAAATCCGCAAACATATTATCCCTAACTCCTTTTTCATGCAAAATGGTAAAAATTTGATTCTCATAAAATATTGATGAGGAAATATTAAAGATTACCTTTAATAAAGTAATTGAATCAAAATTTCGAAGAAATGCAAACATTTCCTTTTTTAGGGCGTCTTTCAATTTATGTCTGCTTGCAGTTAAAGATTGTTCAGCTTTAAGAACCTTGTCTTCAGCCATATCCAGGGAGGATTTTGGCGTTGCCTTTTCGTTAATCAGTTTTTGTATTCGCCCCAATTCGAACCTGGCTGCTATTAATGTTTTTTTTGCGGTGTCAACAAACGCATTTAGTTTTTTCAATTTCATTGAAGGCAAAGCCTTTTGTGCATTTTTATAATCTCGAAATATGGTTTCGTTATTCGGCAATGCATTTATGATCGATCCAAAATTTTTTATTCTGTTTTTGAATAGATTTGACAATTTGGCATCCAAGATTTTCCATTTAACCGCCTCTTTGGAATTGAGGGGATAGATTGATTTAAGCTTACCCGTGTAGGCATTTATAACAAGTAATGTCAGAACATTATCTATTCTAAAGGCGGCCAGGATTTCAGGAATATTGTCATCGTCCAAATCCAAAACGGAAACTATACTGTGAGTGGTATCTTCGTCAGGACCCAGCTTAGAAACGTCCAGGGGTAATTCATAACCTTGTTTTCCAGTTCCCATATTCTGGGAATATCCTTTCTGATGAAAATTTCCAGTTCCCCTGTATAGAATGGATATATTTCCCCTGGAATCCGGGAACGAAGCTAGATAGCCACCAATCCCTTTCAACTCGGCTTTTTGGTGCCCTTTTGTGTCAAATATTAAAAGATCGCTATAGTCTTGTGTGATTTTTGGAACTAATATTTCTTTTTCACTGTCTCCATCAATATCTAAAATTGGGAAGTTAACCCAGCCCGTATCCGCCCCTGTCGGTGTACTCCAAATTATCTCACCATTTTTAGAATCTATGGCAGTCAAGCTTTCGGCATACTTAGCCCCATAAAAACCATGGCTTCCTGTTAAAATGTCGAGTTCCCCATCATTATTGAAATCCCGGAATATGGGTCGATTGTTGCAGACATCAAATCCTGATATTTCTTGAACAACTCTATCCCCAAAACCATCCAGAATATTTATGGAACCTCTGGAATAAGGAGCGTCTCTCGTGGCTGCAACAATCCGTATATCTCCACTGGAATTTCGGAAAAAATTCAATCCTCCCTGAACAAAATCTCCGCTGAGATTTCGTTTCCAGTGCAACCTATTCTTTTCATTCTTACCGGTTCGTAAAGCATAAACTCGTATTGGATGGCTGAGAGCGCTTCCAAAAATTATCTCTTTCATTCCATCGTTATCAACATCAGCAAGAGTATAGGCAAGGGTTGATGTGACTCCATGTGAAAGGGAGTAGTCCCAGACCCGTTCTCCATTCACTCCGTTTAAACGATAAACTTTGGTTGAGCCAGAGGCGATAAACACATCCGGAATTCCATCTTTATCCACATCCTCAACTAAGGCCTTACCATTATTTTCAGAAATGCTGGCAGCTCTGAATTTCCACTTTTCGCGGAAATAGTTTGTGTTTTTTTCTTCGACAGGAAAAGTTTTCCAGTCTTCTTGATGTATTAATCTAAATTCAAGCAACTCTTTTTGCGGATCACCAAAAAGGGTGGTGCGAATTTCATGGTAGGGGTCGAGTTTCCAAATGATTTTACTTAGCATAGGGCGCGGATGAATTTCCCCACGATACTTGACAGCAAAAAATAATACGATGAGCAACAAAAATGAAAATAACAAGAATCGCTTTGAAGATGTTTTCATGATCCGATATGTATTATTTGTTGGTAAATCAAATAAACTGTATTTTTATCTGGAAGAACTTGAGATTGCAGGGTGGAGAATTAAGATCAGACAAAAAAAACCAGACTCAATTGCCTGACCAATGATGGCCAAGTTTTTCAAAATTTAAAAACACAAAAAAAGATGCTGACAGGGAACGAGGTCAACCGCTTAAAAAAATTTTCACATTTATCGCAGTCGAATTTTTTCAGCTTAGGCCTTGAGCGGATGGCTTTTCTGGAAACCTTGAATTAACTTCTCGAGATTTAAATAAATTTTTCATAACGGCTGTGTCAAGGTTGTTAGTGTCATAACCTTTGAGCACGGGAAAGGGTAAATCGTATGCTGAGTAGTACCCTTTTTCAGGATCAGAAACTCCCCATTTAGTTTTTCGAAACTGGTTTCCCATTCCCAGTATTTCCCAGTATCCATCAGCATCTACATCCACAAGGATAGAATCCTTAATTCCTTGCCCCGCCCCTCTTTCATGCAAAATGGTAAAAATTCGATTCTTAAAGTATTTTGGCAAAGGAACATTAAATATAGCTTTTAATAATGTATAGGAATCAAAATTTCGAAGAAATGCAAATATTTCCTTAGACGGCAAAGCCTTTTTTGCATTACTAAAATCTCGAAATTGGTTAGCGTTATTTAACAGCCTTTTATTCGTTACCGAGTCAAAAAATTCTATTTTATTTTTGAATAGATTTGACAATTTGGCATCCAAGATTTTCCATTTAACCGCCTCTTTGGAATTGAGGGGATAGATTGATTTAAGCTTACCCGTGTAGGCATTTATAACAAGTAATGTCAGAACATTATCTATTCTAAAGGCGGCCAGGATTTCAGGAATATTGTCATCGTCCAAATCCAAAACGGAAACTATACTGTGAGTGGTATCTTCGTCAGGACCCAGCTTAGAAACGTCCAGGGGTAATTCATAACCTTGTTTTCCAGTTCCCATATTCTGGGAATATCCTTTCTGATGAAAATTTCCAGTTCCCCTGTATAGAATGGATATATTTCCCCTGGAATCCGGGAACGAAGCTAGATAGCCACCAATCCCTTTCAACTCGGCTTTTTGGTGCCCTTTTGTGTCAAATATTAAAAGATCGCTATAGTCTTGTGTGATTTTTGGAACTAATATTTCTTTTTCACTGTCTCCATCAATATCTAAAATTGGGAAGTTAACCCAGCCCGTATCCGCCCCTGTCGGTGTACTCCAAATTATCTCACCATTTTTAGAATCTATGGCAGTCAAGCTTTCGGCATACTTAGCCCCATAAAAACCATGGCTTCCTGTTAAAATGTCGAGTTCCCCATCATTATTGAAATCCCGGAATATGGGTCGATTGTTGCAGACATCAAATCCTGATATTTCTTGAACAACTCTATCCCCAAAACCATCCAGAATATTTATGGAACCTCTGGAATAAGGAGCGTCTCTCGTGGCTGCAACAATCCGTATATCTCCACTGGAATTTCGGAAAAAATTCAATCCTCCCTGAACAAAATCTCCGCTGAGATTTCGTTTCCAGTGCAACCTATTCTTTTCATTCTTACCGGTTCGTAAAGCATAAACTCGTATTGGATGGCTGAGAGCGCTTCCAAAAATTATCTCTTTCATTCCATCGTTATCAACATCAGCAAGAGTATAGGCAAGGGTTGATGTGACTCCATGTGAAAGGGAGTAGTCCCAGACCCGTTCTCCATTCACTCCGTTTAAACGATAAACTTTGGTTGAGCCAGAGGCGATAAACACATCCGGAATTCCATCTTTATCCACATCCTCAACTAAGGCCTTACCATTATTTTCAGAAATGCTGGCAGCTCTGAATTTCCACTTTTCGCGGAAATAGTTTGTGTTTTTTTCTTCGACAGGAAAAGTTTTCCAGTCTTCTTGATGTATTAATCTAAATTCAAGCAACTCTTTTTGCGGATCACCAAAAAGGGTGGTGCGAATTTCATGGTAGGGGTCGAGTTTCCAAATGATTTTACTTAGCATAGGGCGCGGATGAATTTCCCCACGATACTTGACAGCAAAAAATAATACGATGAGCAACAAAAATGAAAATAACAAGAATCGCTTTGAAGATGTTTTTTTGGCAGGTCTTGTCATATCTATTAATCGGCGATTTCTACTACTTTCTTTAGCGTATCTATAGCTAATCAAGGTATCATCATCTAATTTAACTGTTACTTCGGTAAATCAGGTTTTCATAAGTGCATGAATCTGGTATCTTTTGGACTACAAGTTCTCAATTTTACACTTTTATGATTGGTCGGTTTAAGAAGCAGTGCGGGGTTTTGCCCAATGGGTCTTTGGGCCCGTCTACAAAGCTTAGCACTTTTAAGTAAAATTAAATTATTCAATAACTATCAGCCTGGCTTTTATTCAATGAATGTATGTGACGTAATAGTTATTGGCGGGGGGCATGCGGGTTGCGAAGCAGCTTTAGCATCAGCGCGTATGGGTTGTTCCACTGTGATGATCACCCTGGAAGCAGACAAAATCGCCCTGATGCCGTGTAATCCTGCGATTGGCGGAGTGGGCAAAGGCCATATTGTGCGCGAGATCGATGCCCTCGGTGGTGAAATGGCCAAAATCATTGATCGGACTGGAATCCAATTCAGAGTCTTGAATATGTCCAAAGGACCAGCGGTTCATGGTTTCCGTGCCCAGGCAGATAAGACCCTGTACAAAAATGCCATGCGTCAGGTTGTAGAAAACACTGCCAACCTTGAGCTGGTTCTTGAAGAAGTCGATGAACTGATTATTGAGAATTCTACGATCAAAGGGGTGCGTACTGCAGGGGGGACAGAAATCCAGGCCTCATCAGTGGTCATCACAACAGGAACCTTTTTAAATGGTCTCATTCATCTTGGGCTTACAAGCAGGCCCGCCGGGCGAGTGGGAGAAAAACCATCTACGAAATTATCGCAATCGTTTCTATCTGCTGGATTTGAGTTGGGACGTTTGAAAACGGGGACCCCGCCTCGATTGAAGCGAGACAGCATCGACTTTAGCCGGTGCACCCTTCAACCCGGGGATGATGTGCCACGACCCTTTTCGTTTTCTACCTCCCGCATTGAACGTGAGCAAGTGCCCTGCCACCTCACAGCGACCAATGAGCAAACAGCACAAGTCATCCGTGACAATATGCATTTATCACCGTTATACAGCGGCATGATAGATGGAGTGGGCCCACGTTATTGTCCCTCCATAGAAGACAAGGTCGTTAAATTCCCGGATAAAAATTCACATAATATTTTTCTGGAGCCAGAGGGACTAGACACGGACTGGATTTATCCGAACGGAATTTCCACCAGTCTTGCCGAAGAAGTACAGTTGCAACTGGTACGTACGATTCCTGGTCTGGAACAGGCCGAGATTATCTTGCCCGGATATGCTGTGGAATATGATTTTGTTCCCCCTACTCAACTCACTCCAACTCTGGAAACCAAACGGGTGAGTGGATTATTTCACGCCGGTCAGATCAATGGAACTTCTGGTTATGAGGAAGCGGCAGGTCAGGGGATTATGGCGGGGATCAATGCCGCCCTCAAGGCGCAAAAACGAAAACCGTTTCTACTCACCCGCATGGATAGTTATATCGGTGTGCTCATTGATGATCTGGTGACTAAAGGGACGCAGGAACCTTACCGCATGTTTACCTCGCGGGCTGAATATCGATTGATTTTAAGGCAGGATAATGCAGATGAACGCCTGATGGAAAAGGGGCATCAACTGGGCCTGGTTGACAAAACAGTGCTTGAAAAATGTATGGAAAAATATCGTGCTGTGGACAGAGAAATAAAAAGGTTGGAAAAGACATCGGTGGTGCCCAACCCGGAAACTCTCTCCCGGTTGTCAACATTGGGGATTCAGGAATTGAGAAATCCGACAACCTTGAACGTATTATTACGCCGTCCAGAAGTAACGCATGATGGATTGCTACGAGCGTTTGAAGGCGGGGATGTTCCCCAGCTGGTTGGTGAACAAGTGGAGATTCGGGTGAAGTATGAAGGATTCATCAACCGCCAGAACCAGTTAGTGGAAAAACAAAAAAAGCTGGAGCATTACCGCATTCCGGAGAGTTTTCAGTATGAAGGTGTTCCTGGTCTTTCGAGAGAAGTGATGCAAAAGTTGGAAGAAATTCGCCCAGTCACTTTAGGGCAGGCTTCCCGCATTTCTGGCATTACCCCGTCAGCCATCAGCCTAATAATGCTCCTCATAGAAAAATCTACCCAGTCTCACTAGCCCTGAAGGCAACCCCCCTTTATCAGAGAGAGATTACTGTTTGGCGGTCGCGAAGCGTCACCGCCTCATAGCCACCGGTGGCTCACCGGACCCCATGCCTAGTGGCGGCGAGCGGATTGGTTGGCAACCGCTTCGGCAGCTTTTTTTGCGGCTTCCTGGTCGCCCAGATAATAATGTTTGATGGGTTTCAGATCTGCATCCAATTCATAGACCAAAGGAATTCCGGTGGGGATATTCAACTCCAGAATATCGTCTTCACTAACATTATCCAGATGTTTGACCAAAGCCCTTAAGCTATTGCCATGTGCGCAGATCAAAACTTTCTTTCCCGCTTTGATGGAAGGCACGATTTGATCAGACCAATAAGGCAGGAACCGATCCACCGTATGTTTTAAAGCTTCCGATGCGGGCAACTGGTCTTTGGGTATACCCGCGTAACGGGGATCTTTGGACGGCAGTCTCTCGTCATCATCGGGAAGCGGGGGAGGGGGTGTTGCATAACTTCTGCGCCAGATTTTTACCTGATCCGCGCCATGCTTCTCTGCCGTTTCAGCTTTGTCCAATCCTTGCAGATCGCCATAGTGGCGTTCATTCAAATACCAGGATCGGGTGACCGGTATCCACATCAAATCCATTTTATCCAGCACAATCCATAAAGTTCGAATTGCCCGTTTGAGAACAGAGGTGTAGGCCATATCGAAGGTATAACCTTCATCCAGAAAAAGTTTCCCCGCCGCTTCGGCTTCCTGTTTCCCCTGTTCAGTCAGGTCGACATCGGTCCAACCGGTAAAACGGTTTTCCAAATTCCATTGGCTCTGACCATGTCTTAATAGCACCAGTTTATACATTATTCATGCTCCCAGCTAATCGATAACCAGCAAATAAATGTTTTCAACGGCAATATCCCATAAATTGAAAGCGGAGGGGTAAATTTTTACCACGCCCCAATTAAGCTCCGCTTAAACATTGCAATCCACATCATTACAGTTACCCTAGGATTTTTGGAATTCTAATTACTCTCCCCAGGAAACCCAATCACCCCCCCCCATAAACGTGGGAGCCTCATACAATACAAGCTTGCAAAGGAAATAGACTTTTTTTATGTTAAATGGTTGACTTCGTGGGTGTTATGAATTATATTGTCAATAATCCTAAATTGGACTACCATAATATCGACAGAAAACGTTTAGATTTTTTTAAACATTTTTTTTGTAAGTCAGCATTTTCGGGGAGAAAAAGCGATTATGGAAAGCATCGCTCATTTTTATCGAGAAATAAATAGTGGTTTTTTAAATAAGAACTGCGATCAGGGTTTTGAAATTTCTTATCTTGCGGAATACGATGAGAACGATGAACCCCTGTTCCGGAAATTTGTAGATTACACGCCGGAGAACCACGAAAAAATTAAAGGAATGATGGAGGGCGATGACTGCATGGAGTTCTTCATCCATGAAACTGACCTCATCAAATACTATAAAGATTATAAAGTTAGAGGACTGCAGCAAGCTCTGGAAAAAGAGCCACCCAAAAAGGTTTTAAAAGATTCCTACACTTTGAGCGAACAGGTGATCAAAGAATATTTTGAAAACATCGGTTCCTCACGCATTTTACGCTGCCTTGAAGACCTAGTAAAAATCATTCAGCAGTGCCTGGAACGAGGTGACCTTGAGTTTATAGATGTATTTCATGTCGCTAAAAAGGATTATCATACATACACCCATTGCATCAACACAGGTGTGTATTGTATGGCGCTGGCAAATAAATTGCAGATGAACGCAGATGCTGTGTGTGAGATAGGTCTGGGAGGTATGCTATTTGATATTGGGAAAAAATCTATCCCTTACGAAATTATAATGAAGGAAGGACAACTGGAACCGGAAGAGTTTCAGTACATTCGTAAACATCCTTCCGCGGGTCGCAAGTCTCTTAACGACATGAAATGTTACAGCGAAAATATCTTGAAAATGGTGGCGGAGCACCATGAAAAGTTTGATGGTACCGGCTACCCGTTCCAGTTAAAGGGAGATAAAATTTCCCTTTACGCAAGAGTCTGTTGCATCATGGATGTTTTTGGGGCGTTAACCTCGCCACGATCAAATCGACCCGGCATGACCCCTTTTGCCGCTCTGACTGAGATGAAGAACAATATGGAGGGGCATTTTGACATGCGCATTTTGATCAATTTCATCAAAACTCTTGCGGATGCGGCTGCGGCAAAAGTTTCTGCTTCCCGATCACCAGACAAGCAGGCCGCAGCAAGCGCCTGATTATAATTTTCTTAAACAAACTATTTTCAAACCGGGTGTGAAGGTGCACCCGTTTTTTTGTGCCTTTTTTTCTTCCGACCTATTTCCATAGACTTATACTTTACCCTGGCTGTTGGATGGGGGTAAGATAGGCTTTCTTAATTCTTGAATGGAGACACCTGTGTTTGTCGAGGTCGATTCAAACTCCAATACGGATCGGAGCTTCAATATGATTTTTCGGGATATCAGTTCACCCCGAGAGTTGTATTGCATCAAATATCCTGTAAATGGCGAGGAACAACCCGTTCAGATTACGGGTTGGGATGCGGATACGGACACCTCTTGTCCCGCCTTTGCCTGTAAAGTGGAGGAATCTGGGGATGGAGTTGCATTACTCATTTTTGGTGGCTCTGGTGGAGTACGCATGAAGCCCCTCGAAGACGAAATGCAATGGGACACGGAATCTTCTAACCAATGGGGAGATACACATTTGGTCTACCCGGCGAACTGCTTTACCGTTTACAAGGACGAGCTCTAACCTCAAGACATTGAAAAAATACCTCATTAAACCAATACAGCTTTTTACTCACCCGTAAAAACTATTGTTGGTCAGCGACTCACCGAGGCAGGACTAATTGACGAATAACCTCTTCCTCCACCGGGTCTCCGTAACACCCTTGAACGCAATGAATCAAAAATTCCCGGTTGCCTTTCTGTCCTGTAATGGGAGATTCCGTCACTTCTTTCACCGCCCACCCTTTTTCTTCGATAAAACGGTTCAAATTTAGCAATACCCGAATATGCTTGGTGGGATCTTTAATGATGCCACGATTTTCCACTTCCTCTTTCCCAACTTCAAACTGAGGTTTGACCAGAGCCACCAATTCTCCCTCCGGCTTTAGAATTTCCAGCAAAGGGGGAATGATAAGTTGGAGCGAGATGAACGACACATCAACCACCGCCAAGTCCAGCATTTCCCCAATATCTTCTTTGGACAATGTTCTGGCATTTTTTCGATCCAGACAAATGACTCGGGGGTCGTTCATGAGATTCCAGACCAACTGCCCATAGCCCACATCCACGGCATATACTTTTTCTGCGCCGTTTTGTAAAAGACAATCGGTAAACCCTCCCGTGGAGGCTCCAACATCTATCGCGGTTTTTCCGGAAGGTAAAATATGGAATTGTTTTAAGGCGTGGTCCAGCTTAACCCCCCCTCGGCTGGCAAAGGGTTGGGGCTCGCCAATGATAACGGGAAGATAATCTACGGGAACAAGCCGGCCTGGTTTATCAGCTACAGCATCTTTTATTCTTACTTTACCCGCTAGAATGACTGCGCGGGCTACTTCTCGACTGGGGACGAGTTTTTTTTTACCAACAACTGGTCCAGGCGAATTTTTTCAATCTTTTGCGTCATCTTCATCCTCAATAGGAAATAACTCAGTCACCAACTCGCCATTTTGATTTTGGGTGAGTTTTTCAATTTTCGCTTCAGCTTCACTCAATTTCTTGGAACAGACACGCGACATTTTAATTCCTTCTTCAAAAATCTCCAGGGATTTATCTATATCCAACTCTCCCTTTTCGAGATCATCAACAATCTGCTCCAAGCGTTGCATGGCTTTTTCAAATTTAATCTGCCCCATATTGGCCTCTTAGAAAACAAGTTTATATTGACTATAAACTGCTATTAAAACTATATTAATACTAACTTCTAATAAACTTTGGTGTAGCTAGTGGAAACCGTTTCCGATCGAATGACAAGTCCTGTTTTAACTATCGAGCATGATGAAAACATTCAAAATGCCGCCAAAAAAATTTATGCAAATGAAATAGGGTCGCTTCTTGTGACTCAGAACCAAATCATTATCGGGATCGTTACCAAAACCGATTTAATGATCAAGGTGCTTGCAAAAAACCTCGATGCAGAATCAACCTTGGTTGCTGAGGTAATGACCTTACCATTAATTTCCATCGATGCAGAAGAACCTCTTGATTCTGCCTTAGAAATACTACGTGAAAATTCAATTCGACATCTGGCGGTTAACCAAAACAATCAAATTGTTGGAATCATATCAATAAAAGACCTCAGATAAAACACGTCTTATATTTCTTCTATTATTTTGTCTACTGTGCAATCCAGCTCCCCTTTTGAGAGGCGTATTGCCACCTTGTCCCCCGGCTTTACTCCCGCACTACTTTTTAGTGATTTTTCATCTTTGGAACAGATGCTGTAACCTCTCTCTAAAATTGCGAGCGGATTAACCGCGTTCAGGTTTTTTAGGAACCCTTCAAAACGTTCCTTACGAAAACGGACCTGGTTTTGAATATTTTGGACCGCCCTGTTTTGCAATCCATTTAATTTTTCAGATAATTGTTGAATCTTATTTTTTGGGGAAGCCTGAATTAGCCTGTGGTTCCTGTCTTTCAGCCGTTGCTGGTGAATGATGAGTCCTTGCCCTAAATTTCGCACCATCCTCCCGTGCAATTCATCAAGGCGTTGAATATGTGGACTGAATATTTCTTTCGGTTGATGAAAAAACCGACGGTCCATTAATCGATTTAAAAGGTCCCTGTAGGCTTCCACATTTTGACTGATGGCTTCTAACAATTCCCCCGTCAGAGATCGGATATTTTTGACAATCTCCTTCAAGACAGGGACGGTCAATTCTGCAGCGGCTGAAGGAGTGGGGGCTCTAAGGTCGGCAACGAAATCTGCAATCGTGAAATCTATTTCATGACCCACAGCAGACACAATCGGAATTTGGGATGCAAATATTGCGCGCGCCACCTCTTCTTCATTAAACGCCCATAGGTCTTCCAGCGATCCTCCCCCTCGGCCAACAATAATAACTTCTACATCTTTCATGCTATTTAGAGCACGAATGCTTTGAGCGATTTCCCCTGCAGAACCTTCCCCTTGAACTTTTGCCGGACAAAGCAGAACTGAAACCCGGGGGTTTCTTCTGCGAATAACATTAAGGATATCCCGGACAGCGGCCCCCGTCGGTGAAGTAACCACTCCAACTTTCCAAGGGAAAATGGGTAATGGTTTTTTAATTTCTTCATCAAATAAGCCCTCCTTATCCAACTTTTCTTTTAACTGTTCGAAAGCTTTTTGTAGAGCACCCAACCCCCTTGGCTCCATAGATTCCGCAATAATCTGATATTCGCCTCTGGCATCGTAAACAGTGATCCGGCCAAACAATAAAACTTGGTCGCCATCTTCGGGTTGGAATTTTATACCAGCACGATGCCCTTTGAATAAAACACAACGGATCTGAGCTTTGTCATCTTTTAAAACAAAATAACTGTGACCAGATGCCACTGTTCGGAAGTTAGAAATTTCCCCCTCAATCCAAACAGAATCAAACGCCGCCTCCATAATCGCGCGGATGTCTCGGGTTAAACTGCTGACGCTATAGACCTGCGGTTGGGCATTTTCCGCTTCAAGATGGGAGGGAACTTTTGTAGATTTTTCAGGCGTGGTCTGGCTTTGGGGTTTGCTCAGGCGGCTTTGTTTTTTGCGGATCATATAATTATTTTGCCAGCAAAGAATAGTTGTTTATTGCTCTTTGCCAGAAAGGCTTGCGGCTTTTAATGTATTTTCCATAAGCAGGGCAATTGTCATGGGGCCCACCCCACCCGGAACGGGAGTTATGAATCCTGCCTTTTCTGAAACCGGACCAAAGTCAACATCACCTGTCAGCTTGCCGTCAACACGGTTGATCCCCACATCGATCACTACTGCACCTTCCTTCACCATATCAGCAGTAACAAAATGGGGGCGACCTACTGCGGCTACCAGTATATCCGCCTGATGGATAACTTTTGCCAGGTCAGTGGTTCTTGAATGACAAATAGTCACCGTGGCATGGCGGTGCACCAACAGATGCGCCACTGGCTTTCCTACAATATTACTTCGGCCTAATACCACTGCATGCTTGCCGGCAATTTCAATTCCATAATAATCCAGTAGGGCAATGATTCCCGTTGGGGTGCATGGGGTAAGCAGGGCATTACCGATAGATAACTTACCGACATTGATGGGATGAAACCCGTCCACATCCTTTTCTGGATCAATGGCTAACAAAATCTTTTCTGAATCAATATGCTCAGGAAGCGGTAGTTGAACAAGAATACCGTTTACCTCATCATTTTCATTCAATTCATTAATGAGCTCTAATAATTGTTTCTCGGAAGTTTCTGTAGGAAGATTTTTTCCAAAGGATTGGAACCCGATCTCTTGGCAGATTTTATTTTTGTTGCGCACATAAACTGCTGAGGCGGGGTCATCCCCCACCAGAACAGTAGCGAGACCCGGCACACGACCCGTTTTGCTTTTTAATTCCACTGTCTCTTGCTTCAGGCGATCGCGGATTTCCTTGGACACCTTTTTTCCATCGATAAGAACCATAATTTTCCTTCTACTAGGCGTTGGACCAGATAATAATTTATTTATTGCCGAGCAATCGCATTCTCGGCTTGTGGCATCACCTCCTCTGACTTCATGCATCGGAGGGATAGGAGGGGGCAGTTTAGCAGAATTTCAAATTTATCGAAGGGAATTAGGTTTATTTAATTCCCAATTCTTTGATCAAACGGGAAAGGTAGGAACGCTGAACGTCCAGAATGTGAGCGGCCTTAGTACGGTTACCGCCTGTGGATTTTAGGGTGTTTGAAATAAAGGTATGGCGAAAAGAATCACTGGCTTCTTTGAGCGTAGATCCCACATTAAGTTCAATTGGCGCCTGGGAAGTTTCAAAGGGAAACGCCTCGGGAAGCAATTCATCTTCGTCTGTTAAAACAATGGCTCGCTCTACGGAATTTTCCAGTTCCCGGATGTTTCCAGGCCAGGAATAACTCATAAGGTGAGAGACCAACCCTTTGCCGGGGTTTTTTACCGGCTGATTTTTAGGGCTATGTTTTTTGATGAAAAAGGTTAACAAGTCGGGGATATCTTCCAGTTTTTCTCGAAGCGAGGGCAGGGTTATTTTTATTACATTTATTCGGTAATATAAATCCTGTCGGAAATTTCCTTCCCGAACTTCTTTTTCCAAGTCGCGGTTAGTCGCTGTTATCAACCGGACATCGACCTTGATAGTTTCGGTACCCCCCAAACGGATGAACGATTCTTCCTGAATAACCCGCAAAAGTTTTACCTGCATATCCAAAGGCAATTCCCCTATCTCGTCCAGAAATAATGTTCCCGTGTCAGCGGCTTCAAACAAACCAATTTTCTGCGAATCCGCACCGGTGAAAGCACCTTTCTCGTGTCCAAAGAGTTCACGCTCCAGAATGGATGCCGGCAAAGCCCCACAACTTACAGATACAAAAGGGTTGTTTTGCCTTTCGCCGCGATCATGAATCAGGTGAGCAAACAATTCCTTACCCGTTCCACTTTCGCCATTCAACAGGACAGCAGCTTTGGAATCGGCCACCTTTTCGGCCATATCAATGCACTTTCTTATAGCTTTGCTCTCGCCTACTATTGTGTAACGAAGCAAGTATTGTTCTTTTAGTCTGCCAAACTCTTCACCCAATAATTTTCTGTTTTGTGAAACTTGAAAAAATTTTGCCATTAAATTGGAAAAGTTTTTCAATATTTCAATATTTTCTTCACTGAATACAGATCCATCCACTTTATCCAGAAACTGCACAACACCGATCACTTTTTTATCAATAATTAATGGAAAACTTGCCATAGACTGGACAGGAATTCGCATTTTCTCACTGACTCCCTGGTACCATCGAGGATCTTTGGCCACGTTGTTGGAAATAATCGATTCTCCTGTTTTCGCAACATGGCCAGAAATTCCTACACCAGGCGGCAAATCAATATCTTTTAATTGGCCCATATTTTTTCCGGAAGCCTGGTAAAACTGAAGCTTGTAGTTCTTTTCATCTTGAACCAGCAATAAAGAACCATTTTTGACACCCACAATATCTTTAGCCGCATCCATAACCATGGCTAATAATTCATCCACCTCCCAATAAGTCGTTTTAAAAAGGTTGGATATTTTACGTAGCGTTTGAATATTGGTTTCTTTATCAATTCGTTTCATGGAAAACCCTGTGATTAAATCAACAGTTCGGTTTAAATAGTTACACTTTATTGTTCAGTGATGGAATTATGTATGATTTAATCTTACACCTTTGGGAAGATTTTGAAAAGTGTTAATATTTAGGAGTTTATGACAAAGTTCCTATTAATATTGAACCTAAATCAAACGATAATTATATTAAGAGATATTGGAAGTAAGCTGGGTTAAATTGTGTTTCCCAGTCTGCTTAAAAGCTTCTAAGCTTTTGATGATTTAGACCTGAACAATTTAGTCAATTAAAGCATGTAAATCTCTATTTCATCCGTTATTAACCCTGCGGTTTAGCAATTCTCCAGAAACAGATGCCGGTAATCCCTTCAAGACTGAAAAACATATTGGGTTGTGTGACTCTGTTGATTCTGATCAGCATGCTTACTTATTTCAATTCGCTGAAGGGATCTTTCCAGTTCGATGATGTCCCTCTGCTTAAAAGCCATTGGCTGGTCAACACCGATGCATTCTTCGATCATCCCCGCTCTGGGCAAATAGGAAACCGCCCGGTCTTATACTGGACGTTTGCTTTAAACAATCAGCTGGCGCAACATCAAGTCTTCGGATTTCATCTCCTTAATCTCACCCTGCATATTGGGGTAACGCTTTTGATTTTTTTTACTATCTGGCGCACTAGATATTTACAAAATGAACACAAGTGGGGATTCCCTTTGTCAGCCGCCTTGCTGTTTGCATTACACCCCTTAAACACCGACGCAGTTACTTACATATCTTCCCGCTCCTCGTTATTAGCAACCTTTTTTTACTTATTGACGCTTTATATTTTTCTTAATTTATTTTGCCTGAATAAGAGCACTCAACTTCTAAAAAGAGGGGTTATCTCATTTTTGGTTTTACTAGGAATGTATTTGTGTGTGGCCACAAAATTAATCGGGGCAACACTGCCCCTTATTCTGTTTGTCTGGTATTGGAGTTTTATAGGACGCAAACAATTTCCTGAAATTCATCAAAAAACACTGAATAACAAATCATTCAACATAAGTCTCATATCAGCAATCGCCATTACTGTCGGAACACTATTATTTAAAGATTCCTGGATTTATATTCCCCTTGATCAGGGCTTCGAGTTATTTGGGCGAATTCCATATTTAATGATTCAGCTAAAAGTCATCGTATTTTATTACCTTAAGTTATTTTGTTTTCCATTCAATCTGAACGTGGACAGCGGCTTTTCTTTCAGTTCCCCGACGACGGACCTCACTATAATTTTTTCTGGATTGATAATACTTGCAATCGTACTGGCTACCCTCAAATGGAAAAATATCTGGGTGATTGCAGGAACTCTCTGGTTTTTTATAACTTTGGCTCCCACCTCCAGTTTTATCCCCTTGAATGACCTAGCTGTCGAACACCGCATGTATCTGCCTATGTCACTGGGATTAAGTCTGATTTCCGCGGTCGGCATAACCACTTTTCCGGCGCTCTGGAGACTACGATTGCTTGTCGTTCTATTAGTATCACTGGGAATCACCACAACAACCAGAAATGCTGACTGGGTCAGCGAATTAAGTTTGTGGAAAGATTCTGCAAAGAAAAATCCTTATTCACCAAGATCCCATAATAATCTCGGTAAAACGTATTACGAAAAAGGCAACCTTTCCCTCGCAGCCCATCATTTGGAAAAAAGCGTTGCCAATATTCCTCGCTTTATTGACACTCAATACAATATAAAAAGTGCTGAAGAATTTTTACAGCGACGCGAAAAGATTACCGGTCATACTTACGACAAAAACCTTATTCCTTCAAAACCTACCGAACTCCTGGCAGAGCTTGTGGAGCCACATTTCAATCTCGCCAGCGTTTATCTGGACCAGGGGCGGCTGGACAATGCAGAGCATGAATACCAGAAAACCCTGGCATTGAGACCGGGCCATATTTCATCCCAAATAGGGTTGAGTTCGGTCTATAACAAAAAAGGTTTGTACGATCAAGCCACCAAAACTTTGGAGTTGATGATAGAGGAAAACCGATCAAGCGCAGATCCCAATTTGGCTTTGGCCCGATTGAATCTGGGGGAACTTTATGGGAAAACCAGGAAAATTGAAAATGCAATAACGGAATGGAAAACAGCTATTAAAATAGACCCATCTTTATTGCCCGCTCATTTTAACCTGGGCACCGCATATATGATGCAAGACAAACTACAATTGGCAGAAAATGCATTAAAACTTTGCCTGGAACTGAACAACCATTACGAACCCGCGCTGTTCAACCTTGCCAAAGTTTATCAAAAACAAGAAAGGTGGATTGAATCTACCCAGCAGTTTAAAGCTTTCCTTGAAGTTGCCGGCCCCAGGCCTTCCGCCTACACTCAAATTGGTTTTAATTTCAATCGACAATCTGACTGGGAAAATGCGCAAAAATTTCTTGAAAAATCCGCTTCACTTCAACCCAATAACTTGAATACTCGGATCACCCTTGCTGAAACGTTTGCCAACCTTGGCCAGGTTAAAAAAGCTCGTGAACATTTGGAAGCCGCTTTGGAAATGCTCCCTAACTCCAATCAAAAGGAAGCGATTGATAAAATGATGTTAGGTTTAACCGACCCCGAAAACGTGGCTCCATGAATTATAAAATTACAGACATTAATTTCATTAGGCATCAGCTAAAATCCGTCACGGTTCTCATTTGCCTGGGCATTCTGGCATTCTGGGCCACTTTTCATTCCCCTTTTCTCTATGATGATGCCCACGCCATTGTTGGGAATCCTTATATTCAGGAATTGAGCGATTTTCAAAAGATCGTGGGCATAGAAAATATTTTTAACCGGTCTGTCCTTTTACTGACTTTTGCAGTGAATCGAGAAATAGGTGGGCTGGATGTATTCGGGTATCACCTTACTAATGTTCTGGTTCATATTCTTACGGGATTAGTCTGGTATTTCCTGATTGGCGAATTAATGCTTTTAGATCCTCCTCGAAATCGGCTCAATCGCTTACCCTTAATTTGCGCTGCCATTCACTTGGTCAATCCTCTCACGGTTCAAACCGTCACTTACATTTCAAGCCGCTCATCAGGATTAGCAACATTTTTTTATCTGGTTTCTTTTTATATTTTTTGCAGGTTGGTTCGATCTAAGGAAGATAGTATGGCTTGGGCTGGCAAACTACTTCTTATTGTTGGAATATTAGGCTTTCTTTTTCTTGGGGTTGGAACCAAGGAGATTGTCGTTACCTTCCCTTTAATGGCAATGGTATATTTCTGGCTCATCACTCCAGCCGGACAGAAAAAATCTTTAATACCCAAAGTGGCACTCATTCTCCTACCACTTTTGCTTTATTTTTGTTATCGCTATATAGAACTGGGCAATATTTTTTCTTTAAAAACAGATCCGGTCTCTGGGGAAACGAGTCGATATTTATATTTTCTCAGTCAGATAAAAGTAGCGGTTAACTATTACCTGCTTAAGCTGATTCTGCCTTTTAACCTCAACTTTGAGCCGGATATTCGTTTATTACCAGGACTATTGGATGGACAGCTGCTCTTTGCGCTGGGTATTTTAGGTGCTGGGGCTATAGTAGTATTCCGCCATAAATCCAACTTATTCCAATTCGCCGTTCTTTGGTTTTTTATCACCTTGCTTCCTACATCCAGTTTCATTCCTCTCAAGCAAATTGCCATTGAGCATCGCACCTATTTACCTGGATTAGGGTTTAGTCTAGTTTTGGGCTGGATGTTCTTGAACGCTAGTCCATTCCGAAATTTGGTTACTCACCTCTTAATTATATTTTTGTCTCTTAATTTTATGCTCACCGTGAACCGCTCACTTGATTACCGGTCGGAAGTAAGGCTGTGGGAAGACACTGCGGTAAAGTCTCCGAATAAGGCTCTGGTTCATAACAATTTGGCCACCGCATATATGGAAACCAAAATGTTCGGAGAGGCAAAAAAAGAGTTGGCTATTACCTTACAGCTTAATCCCACTCAGTCGGATGCCTATGCAAATTTGGGGCACATCAATTTCCAGCAGGAGAATTGGAATCAAGCAATAACAGAATTTAATCGTTCCATTAATTTAGGTTCTAATAAACCAGACACCTACTACTTTTCAGGACTTTCTCGAAGAAAAATAAATTCCTTTAAAGAGGCCATTCCTTTTTTGCAAAAAGCTGTCAGCATGCGACCTCATATTGCTCACTACCATTTTGATTTGGGGGAAGCATATCGGCAAATGGGGTCTTTTGATAAGGCACTTCAGGAGTTTCGACAGGCACTTAAAATTCAACCCAAACATCCTCAGGCACAAAACAACATAGGAGTCATTTTCTGGAATTTAAAAGCCTATGAAAAAGCTGAAATGGAATTTAATAAAGCTTTAAAAATTCAGCATGATTTACCAGAAATTCATCAAAATTTGGCCGCGCTATATCTAAAAACCAATCGCTTTGCGTATGCCATTCCCCATTTGGAGCAGATCCTCAAACTACAACCTGAAAATGTAATTGCTCAAAATTTGCTTGGTCACGCCTTGATACAAGTGGAGAGAGGGCAGAAATGAAAACCTGTAATTCAAAACAACTTCAGAGGGTTCTTGGCCAAGCAACCTGTTGCTTACTCATTTCTTTACTTGGAATTTTGGTTTATGCCAATCATCTCAGCAACACCTTTCAATTTGACAGCGTTGCCTACATTGCCAGCAATGCGAATTTGAAAAACCCGGAAACCATGCTGACCTTTGAATTCTGGAAAAAGGAGTTTTTAGCACGAGGCCTGTTAAGAATGTCTTTTGCTCTTAACGCTTCCCTGGATGGCTTTCGGCCTTTTGGATATCATATATTCAACCTTACCTTTCATATTCTTAATACCCTGCTTCTCTTTTTTGTGCTGGAGAAATCCTTTCGCCGATTTGACCTGAAAGCAATCGGTTGGTGTAATAAAAGAATCCGCACCGTTGCTTTTTTTTCTGCTGCCATTTTTCTTTGCCACCCAATCCAAACAGAGTCCGTTATTTATATAATGAGTCGTTCAGAGGTTATCGCCTCAACTTTTTATCTTGCTGGGTTCTTCCTGTTTCAAAATTTATTGGAAAGACCCTCAACCTCACGATCGCAATATGGACTTTATTTTCTAATTATATTTTTGATAGCCCTGGTAGGTTTTAGCGTAAAGCAGATTGTCGCGACCTTGCCCGCAATTATGATTTTGTATTACTTTTCCAGTTGTTCCACTCATTCACCGGCTTTGCTGGCTTTGAAAAAATGGAAGTGGCCAGTTTGTGGGGTCTTTTTCGGAGTTGTTAGTCTTTTAATATATAAACTTCTAGCAGATGAAACATTTCTTATCGGTCCTTCGCGACCCGAAGAGATGGTCGGCAGGGTAAAGTATATGCTCAGCCAACCGAGTGTAATGATTTTCTATTATTTAAATAAGTTACTGTTTCCGTTAAATCTCAGCATCGACCCCGATATAGAGGTTATCACCAGCTTTTTATCTTGGAAATTTTTGATCCCAATAATTTGCATTGCTTTCTTCCTAGCTTACTCCTTAAAATTCTTTAAAAACCGATTCATATTCTTTTATTTATGTTGGTTTTTTATTATCCTTTCCCCCTCCTCCTCAATTGTCACTTTGCATGATCTTGCAGCTGAACACCGAGTCTATCTTGCATCAGCGGGGATTATTACACTATTCGCTTGTGGGGCCTCTGAGCTGATTTATAGGTTTGAAAAAGCCAAGCCGCTAAGAATATCAGCGATTCTTATTTTATTTGTAGTCGTTGGAGTTCTGGGAATTGTTACAATGAAGCGCAATGCAGTTTGGCAAACCGAATTATCCCTCTGGCAAGATGCTTATAATAAGTCACCCCATAAATTGCGCCCCTTAATAAACCTTGCACGAGCTCATAGTATTGAGGGAGACATCGAAAAGGCCATAAAGTTTTATCAAAAGTCTTTGATTGAAGGGCCTGTGGTATTTGCCACCCATTACAATTTGGCCGATCTTTATCTTAATAAAGGTTTGGTGCCCGATGCCATACGACATTTCCAACTGGCTAGCCGCATTGAGCCTAAAATTCCTGAGACATATGCTAAACTTGGCGAAATTTATTTATCCCAAAAAAAATTCAAGCTTGCGGATACCTATTTCAAACGTGCTGTGGAGCTTCATCCCAATTATTCCCGAGTATTCAAAAATCTGGGTATTATCAACTTTTATCATCTCAATAATCATAAGCAAGGGTTGACCTATTTTTTCCGCTCTCTGACACTCAATCCAGACCAGCCAGAAGCCGATAAAATTCGAGACCTTCTAGCTCAATATCCAATCCATTAAAACCGGAATCAACAGCCTCCACCCCTGGAAACTGTCAAAATCTTTAGTTTTAAAATCTCTTCCCCTTTATTAAGCCTTCAAAATAAGCTATTCTTTCTGGATGAACGCCAAACTACTCACAGTCCTAATAGCTAGCATTTTTCTGATTCTCTTTAGCATTTCAACCTTAATGTTTCATGATAATTTTCATGATGGTTGGATTTCTTATGAAAAAAAAGACTATGAAGCAGCGCAGAAACTATGGTTGCCATTAGCAAGTCAGGGAAATTCCCGAGCGCAATTTTACTTGGGGAGAATGTATGACAAAGGACAGGGAATTCCACAAGACTATAATGAAGCTGTCAAATGGTATCAACTTGCCGCTGATCGGGGGAAAACAAATGTTTATCGCATAGCGAAAAAGGGTGTTACACCAGCATTAAATATTTTGACCGACGATGCCAAAAATGGAATTGCTGAAGCACAGTTTTATTTAGGAGTGATGTATGAAAATGGGTACCAATTTCCTCATGACTACAACAAGGCTTTCAATTGGTATCGACAAGGTAAAAAACAGGGTTTTATGCAGGCGATAACCTATAGTTATGGAATTACAAAAAAAGGTGGTGCTGCAGCAATGAAAATTTTGACCGACGATGCCAAAAATGGAATTGCTGAAGCAGAATCTAACATGGGTGCAATGTATGAATATGGACTCCAATTCGAACCGGACTACGACAAGGCCTTCAATTGGTATCGACTTTCCGCTGAACATGGATATGGCTCGGGAAAAGCAAGTATTTACAGAATTGCAAAAAAGGGTGTTACACCAGCATTAAATATTTTGACCAACGATGCCAAAAATGGAGTTGCTGAAGCACAAATTGTCCTGGGCACAATGCATGAGCATGGATACTCGTTTCCTCAGGACAATAACGAAGCCTTCAAATGGTATCGACTGGCCACTGATCAGGGATATGAGCAGGGAAAAGCAAATATTTACAGAATTGCAATAAAAGGTGATGCTGTAGCAATGAAAATTTTGACCGACGATGCCAAAAATGGAGATGCCAAAGCACAGCTTTATTTGGGAATGATGTATGAGCTGGGACACTCATTTCCTCTAGACAATAACGAGGCCTTCAAGTGGTATCAACTGGCCGCTGATCAGGGATATGAACAGGGAAAAGAAAATATTTATCGCATTGCAAAAAAGGGTGTTACACCAGCATTAAATATTTTGACCGACGATGCCAAAAATGGAGATGCCAAAGCACAGCTTTATTTGGGAATGATGTATGAGCTGGGACACTC